>Ga0334900_1000239_pt1 | contig 90679 bp, 86 predicted proteins | sample GraSluR3_MG_2_FD_207231 | JGI IMG/M metagenome (GOLD analysis project Ga0334900, IMG submission 207231) | Sludge microbial communities from methane-producing bioreactor in Wageningen University, Netherlands - Granular Sludge_31_08-R3 | ecosystem: Engineered > Bioreactor > Anaerobic >... | reverse complement strand
ACGATGACGATGCCGTCGGCTTCGTGGGCGTACCTGTCGATGTACGCGGGAAGATCGGGACCCGCGTCTCCCAGGTGTATGGTTTCCATGGTGGCCCTGATCGGAACACCCAGATACTCCTCGCTAAAGCCCATTCCTTCCAGCATGGACTTCTGCCCTTCCGCCACGGCCCCGCCGTGGGAACCCATGGCGGGGACGATGAAGGGCTCTGCCCCGGCGGACTTGAGCTGCGTGATCAACGCCTTTACGATGGCCGGCTGCTTGCTGATGCCCCGGCTCCCGACTGCGACGGCAATGCTCATGCCTTTTTTAACCTTGCCGAGACAGCTGCCGTATTCGAGCTGCTTGATCAATTCAGCCACCGGATCCTTCAGCACAGGACGTTCGAATCGCTGCCGGACCCGCAGCATCCGGGGGATGGGGACGGAGTCCAGCAGGGTGTTAAAAATAGTCATTGCAGGACTGCTCCTAAAAAATCCTCAAGGTTTGATGGCCACCCGCAGGCACTCGGCGCTGGTGGCCGCCAGATCGAATCCCTTGCGCCAGTCGTCCAGTCCGAACTCGTGGGTAACCAGCGGGGCAAGATCGACTTTACCTTCCGCTACAAGGTGGATCGCGGTTTTCCAGTCGTAGGGAATCTGGGATATCTCTCCCCGAACATCGATCTCTTTAACGATGATCTTGTAGGTATCCACCGGGGCCACGATACCGCCGCGGATTCCGCCCCCCGCCCAGAGGACCTTGCCGCCCTTGCGTACGATATCCAGAGATTCAGCGATGGGTTCGACGGAGCCGGTATTCTCCAGTACCGCGTCGACGCCGATTCCGCCGGTCATCTCCTTTACGACGTCCCGGATGTCCTCTTTTTCAACGTTTACGACCCGGTCGGCGCCCATCTTTTTTGCCATGGCCAGCCGGAAGGGTTCGTCCCGGGTAAGGCCGGTCATAATGATGGGACCTGCGCCGATGGCCTTGCAGACCTGCAGCATCAGGATGCCCCGCGCCCCCGGTCCCAGGATGGCGACGGATTCTCCCGCTTTTATACCCATCCTTGAAACGACGCTGTGGATGCTGCCGGCGGTGGGTTCCATCAGGACCGCCTCCTTGCTGCTGACGGAGTCCGGAAGTTTATGGAGCTGCTGCTCCGGCCAGATAACGTATTTCGCGAACCCGCCGCCTGTCATAAAGTGGGCCCGACCCTGCATGGGGGGAATGGTGTTGCAGATATTGAAACGACCTTCGAGACAGGCAGGGCATTCACCGCAGTAGAAGGTCACGATCTCGTGGACCACCCGCTCCCCGGGCGTGAAGCGGGTAACCCCGGTTCCAATCTCTTTTACAACCGAGACAATCTCATGGCCGCTTACGACGGAATTTGGCGGATACTTGATGTCCCCCTTGTCCTCTGACAGCCGCTTATGGATATCGCTGCCGCAGATACCGCAGTATTCCACCTCGCACAAAACATCCCGGGGAGCAAAGATGTTGTCGCCTATCCGGGGGATTGGTACGTCCGTAAGTTTGATGTCTCCATCAGGGTAGGTAACAAGTCCCTTCATGCTGCTCATGCCGTACTCCTTATTCTGTGAAATGTTTATCTGACGACGATTAATCCTCAGTGTGTTCTGCTGCTTCCGGCTGTTTAAACTCAGCCCGTACGCGCTCGGTGTGTTTCTGCAAATGCTGACGCAGGGTCTCGACCGCAGCCCGGCTGTCCCCTTTCTTGAGACACTCCAGAACTGACTGGTGCTCGGCAATGCTCGCGGCGGCTACCTCCCGGAAGTGTTCCTCCTGGGATATCTGTCGGATTATCTCGATAAGGACCCTGATGTTGCTGATGATATTGGTTATCCAGATATTTCCGCATTCCCGGTGCAGTATTTCATGAAAGGTGTAGTCCGAGACCCTGAAAGCTGCATGGTCATCGGCCTCCATGTGGCGGACAGCCCGGTCCAGTGCTCCTTCCAGTTCTTTGATCAGCTCCGGCGTTACATTCCGGGCAACATGTTCGATTGCAATGCTCTCCAGGGCTATCCGGATTTCCATGATTCCTTCAATCTCTTTCCACTGGAGCTGTCGAACCTGGTAGCCTTTCCAGTGCTGCTTTTCGATGATCAGGTTTTCCACAAACTTTGACAGGGCTTCCCGCACCGAAAGCCGGCTGACCCCAAGTCTCTTTGCCAGTTCCTGGTCGTCAATCTTGTCTCCGGGCTTCCATACCCCTTGGAGGATACCGTCCTTTATGATTTCGTATATGGTATCCGCCCGGCTGGCTTTTTCGAATTTTTGAAATATTTTCTCGTCCAGTGAACTCATATCTAATTCCGCCGTATTTCTGAGTATGTATATTCTACTTTATTATTAGAGAATTTAAAATATGAAATTTAAAAAAAATAATATGAAAATCAGATGCAGTCACATTTTCCGGCCTGTTCTTCTGCTGACCAGGAATCAGCCGAGTTTTCCGGACAGAATCCGGGCCGCCATTCCCATGTCGACGGAATCTCCCAGGGCCTTGAGCCTGCCCATGAGTTTTCCCTGGTTCTTTTTAATCCGTTCCTCTTCCGGTATTTCCGCGATGATCCTGTCGATTGCGGCGCCCAGCTCCTCTTCGTTCATCATAGGCGGAAGGTATTCCCGCATTATGGCGATTTCGGCTTCCTGGCTGCTGGTATCTCCATTGTTTGCCTGCACCAGTTCAACGGTCTTTTCCATGGCCTTGATCTGCTTCTTGACTGCAGCGGTAAAATCGGCTTCCGTGGCTTCACGGTTCTGGTCTTTTGCTGCCTTCTTGGCGGTGTCGAGGATCAACCCGAGTACATCGGCCCGTTTTGGATCGCCTTTTCGCATGAGCATCCGCTGTTTCTGGTATTCCTGGATAGTCGGCATCTTTTTACCTCCGATACTGGGGTATTATTCACGATTTACGGATATCTGTGAAGGCGGGCGATGAGGGGGTTAAAAAAAGGCAGAGGTTTCCCGGGGGAATCCTCTGCCCTTCAATAATAAGGGTTCGGAGCCGTTATTTCTGCAACTCCTGGGCAGCTTCTTCTATTCGCTGCCTGGCCCGGCGCTGCTCATTGTAAATCGACAGGGCAATGGAAATTACGGTAATTCCCAGAAAGATCGCCGCTATGGGTCGTGTCAGGAAAGGAGTAAAATCTCCCTTTGACAGCATCAATCCCCGGCGCAGGTTTGTCTCCGCAATGGGGCCGAGTATGAAACCCAGAATGACCGGCGGCAGGGGAAATCCCGTTTTCAGGAGTCCGTATCCCAGCAGGCCGAAGAATACCAGGGACCACACATCAAAGACCCGGTTGTTCAAGCCGTAGGCCCCTACAACACAGAGAGCCATGATTACCGGAAGCAAATAGTATTTGGGGATGTCAAGGAGACGTACGAAGATACGCATGCCGTAGAACTCCATTGCCAGCATGATTATGTTGGCGATGAAGAGGGCGACGAAAATACCGTAGACTACGTTGCCGCTGGTGACAAACAGCATGGGTCCCGGGGCGAGCCCGTGGATCATCAGTCCTCCCAGGAGCATTGCGGTTACCGTGTCGCCGGGAATACCCAGGGTAATGAGGGGAATCAGCGCTCCTCCCACGGCGGCGTTATTGGCGGATTCGGAGGCTACCACACCGTCCAGGACACCGGTCCCGAACTTTTCCGGATGCTTCGAAGCTTTCTTGGCGGAGATATAGGCAATAATATTTGCGGTTCCTCCACCGATGCCCGGCAGAATACCGATTCCGGTACCAATCAGGCTTGAACGGAAAAAGTTTTTCGTCTGTCCCAGGAACTCCTTCATGGAGAGGCCGAAGCCCTTTACCTTGTACTTTTGAATTACCTTCATGTCCGGATTTATGGCGGCCTCGGCGGTTTTCAGGATTTCGGAGATCGCGAAGAGCCCGATGAGGACAGGCAGCAGGTTAAACCCGCCGGACAGCTCGTACATCCCGAAGGTAAAACGGGGAAATGCATCGATGGGAGCTACGCCTACAGTGGCCAGCAGTACGCCTACCATGCCGCTCAGGAGTCCCTTGATGAGGGATCCGGCGCTAACCGTTGCGATCATGGTAAGGGAGAAGATGGCAATGGCAAAGTATTCGAAGGGACCGAATCGCAGGGCAAAGCGGGCCAGGGGCGGAGAGACGAAGGTCAGTATAATGATACTGAAAAGACCTCCCAGGAAGGAGTAGAGCATTCCTGCTCCCAGAGCTTTTCCCGCAAGACCCTTCTGTGCCATGGGCGCACCGTCAAAGGTGGTCGATATGGAAGATGGAGTCCCCGGAATGTTGATAAGAATAGCGGAAATCAGTCCTCCCGAAACGCCTCCGATGTAGAGCCCCACCAGCAGGGACATCCCGGAAATCGGAGTCATGCCGAAGGTGAGGGGCAGGCAGAGGGCGACCGCCATGGTGGCGGTAAGGCCGGGAATCGCACCGAATATAATACCAGTGGCAACACCACCGATAATCAGCAACATAGGCTGCAGAGCGAAAACTTCGTTGAAACCGTTAAGAATCATAGTCAACATATACAATCTCCTCTACCAGATCATTCCGGAAGGCAGCATAAGCCGGAACCAGTTGACGAAAAGGTAATTTATTCCCAGCGGGACAAGCACAGCGATCAGGATCAGCAGCCACCAGCGCCGCTTGTCCTTCGGGGTAAGTACCCAGAACTGGCAAAACAGGTAGAGTATGGTCATGAGGACAAAACCGAAAGTCCAGATGAGGGATACGTAGAGAATAAGGAGCAGGATTGTTCCCAAAACCGCACGGTGATCAATCTGGTCGACAGGAGTGGTATCAGGGTCTTCGGTAACAGCTTCAACAGCCAGATCGTCCCCGACCTTTTCTGCTATTTTACGGCGTATAACAATATTCTGTATGATCAGAACAACACCCAGTACTGCCATTACGACAGCCACCAGGCGGGGGACAAATCGGGGACCTACCGAAATGTCCACCATCTCCCGTATGGAAAAGGACGCGATATACACCCCTATGGACAGCAGGATGAACATCAGTCCCAGGGCGGTGTCCCTGTTTTTTCTAAAGAAATCCAGCATTAAGCAAACCTCCTTGCAGTTGTCAATGGTAATGATTCGTTATCAGAATATGCAATATCCATGCCAATGATTCAGGGTTAAAACAGGCGGTTCATATCTCAAGTCGTTGCATATGCCTCCACAGGGTAGTGCGGCTGACCCCCAGCATTCGTGCGGCCAGGGTCCGGTTGTTGGCACAAAGCTGGAGAACGGAGAGAATCTTTTCCCGTTCTGATTGCTCCTTATCCTGGGGACGCTGTGCCTGGTATCCTCTCGTTTCCGAAGGGACCATTGTCTCGGGATCGGGAGCAATCCTGTTTATTCCGGAAACATGGTCTCCCCCCAAAACGGCATGTACGCTTTCCGCAGCGATGGTACCCCTCTGATGCAGTACAACAAGCTGTTCGCATACCCCCATAAGTTGTCGCAGATTGCCGGGCCATGTGTATCCTGCAAGGGCCTGCTTGGCTTCTTCGGTAACCCGTACGTCGAAAAAACCGAATACCCGGGAGTACCATCGTATCCAATGTTCCACCATGAGGGGTATGTCGGTCTTACGTTCATCCAGGGTTGGGAGGTGGAGGTGCAGTATGTGCAGACGGTAGTAGAGATCACTTCGGAACTGGCCGCTTTTTACAAGGCTCGCGAGATCGCGGTTTGCTGCGGCGATTATCCGGACATCGATGGGAATAACACGGTCGTGTCCCAGCCGCCTGATCTCTTTTTCCTGAACGACCCGCAGAAGGTGTCCCTGAAGCAGGGGAGGCATCTCGGAGATTTCGTCAAGAAAGATCGTACCCCGATGGGCCAGTTCAAAAAGGCCGGCTTTGCCCCCCTTCGCCGCCCCGGTAAAGGCTCCTTCGACATATCCGAAGAGCTCGCTTTCCAGAAGGGATTCCGGCAGGGCGGCGCAGTTTACCGCGACAAAGGGACCGTCCCTGCGGGAGCTGTGGTTGTGTATGCTTTGGGCGAAAATCTCCTTTCCCGTACCGGTCTGCCCGGTGATGATGACGTTTGAATCCACCTGGCTGTACTGTTTCGCCATTCTGACTGCCGACTTGATTGGCTGGCTTGTGCCCAGGATATTGTCGAAGGTGTGCCGTGCGACAAGGCCATGGGCATGCTGATGGACCCTCACCCGGCTTTCGAGGTGCTGGATATGGGTTTCGTCCTGAAAGGTTATTACGGTACCGATACGGTCTCCCAGTATGTAGACGGGACTCTTGCTTATCGCAAGCCGGGCTTTTCCCAGCTCGATGATTTCATCCTTCTGGACCTTGGAGTTGCTCAGGAACCCGGTAAATTGCGGACCGGGAATGATCTGGTCAATTCTTTTTCCCAGGGCCCGGTTTGCCTGAATACCTAGAATACGCGACGCGGCCATATTAAAGACATCAATCTTGTGTTCACTGTTCAGAAAGATTATGCCCTCATTCGTCTGGTTCAGTACCGTGGAGAGACTGTGCCGGCGTTCCCGTTCCTTGCGGTTTATGTAGGCGTACTTCTTTGCCTGGGTAATCGCGTGCCACATTGCCTCTCTGCTGGATTCCAGAAGAAGTGCTTCCATCCCCATGTTCCGGGCATAATCAATAGTCCGCACCCCGCCTATTACAACCCCAAAGCCGCTGTGGGCCAGATAATGTACGATTTTCTCGATCTGATTCCTGTCTTCACAGGTAAAAGCCCGGGCTTCAATTCCGCTTAAGGCTGATATTCTCTCAACGCCCATTACCATATTGGAGGACCCCACAACAGCGATTTTTCTTTCAGGAAAAAGACGCCGGGCTTCAACCATCCTGTCGAGGATATCCGTTGCCTCCACAGCAACCTCCACAACGGGAATATAGGTATTGCGCCCGGCGAGATCCGCGGCTGTAAAGCCCCGGGCAATGACCACATCGCAGTCCAGGTCTATGGATTTTATCTCCTCGGCTCCCGAGGCAACAAGGGTACTCAGGTCGTATTTGTAAACTTCATAGGGGGCGCTGACATGCCTGGCATTATGTTCATGAAAGGTGTCTTCAAAACGTTCGGCAAAGGATTTGAAAGGGGCAATCAGGATAAGACTGACCGTCAGTTCGGCAGCGCCTTCTCGTTTGTCCCCCTGGGTTTTCCTCATGCTGCTCCATTCCTTGAATGTTTCATCAGTGTGTTTCAATGACTGTCCAGAGTGTAACATGATGTAACAGTAAGAAACAATCAGTGAAACAGAAATTTACGCTAAATATGCCTATTTCACCGGCAGAAGGACTGGCATGATTCCTGCTGTTATTATTGTTATCATCACCATAAAGGGAGGTTTCATGATGAAACGCTTGCTGATTGTTGTATTGGTAGCTGTAATGGTTGCCCCGTTTATTTTCGCCAATGGTGGGTCTGAAAAGGGGGGGCAGGCTGGCGCTAAGACAGCTGAATGGCCCACCAAACCCATCGAGGTAATCGTTCCCGCAGGTCCCGGCGGCGACACCGATGTTAACTGTCGCATTCTGGCAAAATATCTTGAAAAAGAACTTGGACAGCCTGTAGTTGTAGTCAACGTCGGCGGAGCCGGCGGTTCCCTGGGCAGTCGAAGGGTTCTGGATGCCAGACCCGACGGCAACACCGTTCTTTTCTTCCATCCCGGACTTCTGCTGAACAAGCTTCTCGGTCTTGTTGACTACTCCTTCCAGGACTATAAACTCGGCGGACTTGCCGTTCTTGACGAAACCAATGCCTTCGTCGGAAGTGCAAAGGCTCCCTACAAGGACATGAGAGACATTACCGAGGCCTCCAGAAAGAATCCCGAGAGCATCTCCTTCGCTACAGAGGTTGGTTCCTTTACCCACCTTCATCTTCTGGCCTATCAGCAGGCTGCCGGTGTCAAACTGAATATCGTAGACGTCGGTGGTGCAGCTGCCAAGACTGCCGCGCTTCTCGGTAACCAGATAGACATTATCGGTACCCAGTACGGTCTCGTATCCGACTACATTAAAAGTGGTGATTTCCACGCCCTGGGCGTTATGTCCGAGAAGAGGAATCCTGCCTTCTCCGATGTTCCAACCTTCAAGGAAATGGGCTACGACGTCTCCTTCACCAAGTTCTTCTACTATGCCTTCCCCAAAGAGACTCCGGACAGCGTTATTAATACCTTCACCGCAGCCCTTAAAAATGTGGTCAACAATCCCGATTACGCAGCCGAGGCCAACAAGACCCTGCTGGTAACCGCAACGTATATGACCCCCAAAGATACCTTCGACTTCCTGAGCGAACAGGAAGCGATGTACAAGTCCATCATGGGCAACTAGGGTAAACAGGAAAGATGAGTTCAGTCCCCCGCTGCACCCTTCAGGATGCAGCAGGGGCCGTATAGGCGATACCGAAGGTCTCGGCTACCTCCCGGTGGGTGCACCTGCCGTCGTGGGTGTTCAAGCCCCTGCGCAAAGGAGCTGATTCCGCGCAGGCTGCTTCCACCCCCTTGTCGGCCAGGAGCAGACCGTAGTTCAAAGTGGCATTTGTCAGAGCCAGGGTGGAGGTGCGCGCTACGGCACCAGGCATGTTGGCCACACAGTAGTGGATTACATTATCCACAAGATAGACCGGATCGTCATGGTAGGTGGCCCTGGTTGTTTCAAAGCAGCCTCCCTGGTCGACGGCGACATCCACCAGCACAGCGCCTTTTTTCATCAGCTTCAGGTGCTCCCTCCGAATCAGCCGCGGTGCTTTTGCTCCGGGAATCAAGACCGCGCCGATTATAACGTCACTCTCCCTGGCGACTTTCTCAATATTCCGCTCACTGGACACGAGGGTCGTAATCTGCGTCTGGAATATATCGTCCATGTAGGCAAGACGGGCGGTGTTTATATCCAGGATCGTAACTTCCGCTCCCATGCCGACGGCGATTTTGCAGGCGTTCATGCCGACAACCCCTCCGCCGAGGATCGCCACCTTTCCGCGTTCGACTCCAGGGACCCCTCCCAGCAGAACGCCCCGGCCGCCGAAGGTCTTTTCCAGGTACTTGGCCCCCTCCTGTACGCTCAGGCGTCCTGCTATCTCGCTCATGGGGGTAAGGCAGGGCAGGTGGCCGTCATCGGTCTGTATTGTTTCATAGGCGATGCCCTTTACCTTTGTTTCAAGCATCTCCCGGGTCAATTCCTCCGCCGCAGCCAGGTGCAGATAGGTATAGAGAATCAGATCGGCACGGAAAAACTTATACTCCTCCGGCAGAGGTTCCTTTACCTTGACCACCATATCGGCCGCCCAGGCTTCCGCGGCGGTGTTTACAAGTCTGGCTCCCGCTTCCGCGTATTCCTGGTCCTCGAATCCGGAACCTTCCCCGGCTCCTCTCTGCACCAGAACCTTGTGTCCTCGCCGGGTATAGGCGGATACGCAGTGGGGTGTAAGTCCCACCCGGTATTCCTGTTTTTTTATCTCCTTTGGACAGCCTAATATCATGGGTACCTCCCTGGGTTGACTACTCTTCTTTATACCATAGGAGTCAGTAAAAAACCGCTGTTTTTCTGCAGGCAGTCATGACGCTATACTCCGGTTTTTCTGCTATACTATCGCCGGTACTTTAATAGGATAAGGATAAGATAAGGAGATTTCAGTGCACGCAGTAGAAAAGATGCTAGCCCGGGCGGCGGGGGTCGATTCCGTTACCCCCGGAGAGATCCTGAACTGCTCGGTCGATTTTATCGAACTCAACGATTTGTACCTTCAGGTGGTCCGTTCGTTTTACGAGATGGGAGGCACAAAGGTCTGGGACCCGACGAAGATATCCTTTGTATTTGACCATTATTCCCCGGCCCCGACGATCCGCACCGCCCAGATTCACAAGGAGATGCGGGATTTCGCCAGAGAACAGGGCCTTACCCATCACTTTGATATCAACGCAGGGGTCTGTCATCAGGTTATGCCCGAGGCGGGGCTGATCCGGCCAGGCATGATCCTGGTGGCCACCGATTCCCATACAACCACCCACGGTGCCTTCGGCGCCTTCGGTACCGGCATCGGGGCAACCGACGCTGCCACGGTACTGATATCCGGGGAACTCTGGTTCCGTGTTCCGGAAGTAATAAAGATAGAGATTGCCGGCAAGCCCCGGAGCGGGATCTATGCCAAGGATGTGATTCTTCACATCATCGGAAAGCTCAAGGCCGATGCGGCGGTCTACCAGGCGGTGGAGTTCTGTGGTGAATACGTAGAAAGCCTGGGTGTATCGGAGCGGATGGCCATCTGCAATATGGCGGTGGAGATGGGGACCAAGACCGCCTGGATGAAGCCCAACCGGGTCGTACTGGATTACGTGGAAGAGCGTTTCGGCACCGATTACATCCTGGACGAGACCGATCCGGGCTATCAGTACGCCGCCGAACACTTCTTCGATGTATCCTCTCTGGAGCCGCAGCTTGCCTGTCCCCACAGTGTGGACAACGTATTTTCGGTTTCAGAGGTTTCCCCGGTGAAGGTGGACCAGGCCTTTATCGGCTCCTGTACCGGCGGACGTCTGGAGGACCTGGAGGCTGCGGCACAGGTGGTAAAGGGCAGGAAAATAGCCCCTGCCACGCGGATGGTCGTAATTCCAGCCTCCATGGAGGTATACAAAAAAGCCATGGAAAAGGGCTGTGTGCAGACCCTGATCGAGGCCGGTGCCACCTTCAATGCCCCCGGCTGCGGCCCCTGCCTGGGAACCCACGCAGGGATCCTGGCCAGGGGCGAGGTCTGCGTCTCCTCTACGAACAGAAATTTCCCGGGACGCATGGGAAGCCCGGAAGCGGATATCTACCTTGCTTCCCCGGCCCTGGTGGCCGCTTCCGCCCTGGCGGGAAGCCTGTCGGACCCGAGACCATACCTCAGCAACCCGAAAGGAGCATCAGCATGAAGACCGGATACACCGGAAAAGCCCACCTCTTTGGAAAGAACATAGACACGGACCAGATCTACCCGGGGCAGTACCTCGAGCTGGTGGAACCTGAAGAGGTGGCCCGGCACTGTCTTGAGGGGGCGGATCCCTCCTTCGCATCAATGGTTCAGCCAGGGGACATTGTGGTTGCGGGCACAAACTTCGGCTGCGGGTCGAGCCGGGAACACGCGGCCATCGCCCTGAAGCATTCCGGTGTAGCGGCGGTGGTCGCCGAATCCTTTGCCCGTATCTTTTACCGCAACGCCATCAACCTGGCTTTACCGCTGTTGGTGTGCAAGGGAATATCCTCCCAGGTAAAAAGCGGCGACACTCTGGAGATCGATCTGGAAAAGGGGACCGTCACTAACCCCCGGACGGGAAAAGTCCTTGAAGGGGAGAAGCTCTCCTCCTACGCAATGAATATCCTCGACAAGGGTGGCATAAAGGCGATTTTTCTGGAGAAGATCCGGCAGAATCCCTGATTTTTCCTGTTTGAAGTACCGCTGATTATGCGGTACTATTCAGGCGTGAAGAAGACCATGCTTCTGGTTATCCTCGGCGTACTGCTCTCAACAGTACCACAGTACGCCGAGGAGCCAATGCAGTTTATCCATCTCTCCCTGCGGGAGGGGCTCTCCAACAATTCGGTTTTCGCAGTTTACCAGGATTATCTGGGCTTTATGTGGTTCGGTACCTTCTCGGGACTTAACCGCTACGACGGCCGGAACATTCAGGTTTACAAACCGGAACAGGCGCGCCCTGACAGTATCTCCGGTTCGGTAATTTTCAATATCTTCGAGGATTCCAGGCAGCGTCTCTGGATCGGGACGGACGGCGGAGGGCTTAACCGCTACGACTTTTCCGACGGTTCATTTTCCGCATATCAGGCGGAAACGGGGAATCCCAACTCCCTTCCAAGCCAGAAGGTCTTCTGCCTGGAAGAGGATGCGGCCGGGCGAATCTGGATCGGGACCGGAGATGCGGGAATCGCCATACTTGTTCCTGAAACGGATCAGTTTATCCGGTATTCCCAAACCGAAGTTGAAGGTCTTGAAAGCGATGTTATCCGCATTTTATTGCGCGATTCAGATGATCGCATGTGGATAGGGACGCAGGGGGGCGGGCTGTCCATGTATCGGGACGGATTCTCCCTGAACACCTATTTTGACAAAGGTACAGTTCGGGAGGTTTTTGAAGACTCCCTGGGTAAGATCTGGGTGGGCCTCGAGAATGAAGGGCTGTACGTCGCCGAGACTGCATCAGGAGAACCCGTGTTCCGGCAGGTCTTTGGGGAAAAAAGCGTACGCTGCATTGCGGAAGACGATTTCGGTTGCATCTGGGCAGGTACGGAACGGAGCGGACTGGTTCTTGTGGAGAGGGATTACTCGACCCGTACCGTCGTCCACGATCAGAATAACGACTTTTCCCTGAGCAGCGATTTTATCCGGGATATTTTCGTGGATAAATCGGGTATCGTCTGGGTCGCCACCAGGGGAGGCGGAGTCGACCGCTATAATCCCCGGGCCAGAGGTTTTACATATCTTCTCCAGGGCGGATACGATGTCAGAAAGATCCTCGAATCCGGTGAGGGGGATCTCTGGATCACCACCGATGGACAGGGACTTCTGCGGATGGACCGACAGGGCGGAACAAGCCGTTATCTTCATGCCGAAAATGACCCTGAGGGCATAAGCAGTGATCATCTCTACTCTCTGGCGGAGGATCCCGAAGGCAATATCTGGATCGGCAGCGACGGCGACGGGCTCATGCAGTATCGAAGGAGGGATGGTCGTTTTCTTCGGTATTACGCGGACCCGGACAATCCCTCTGCCCTCAGTTCCAATGTTGTATGGGCTCTTGTGGTGGACCGGGAAGGCCATCTCTGGATCGGGACCGAAGGGGGCGGATTGAACCGCTATCTCCCTGGAGAGGAGAGATTCGAGCGTTTTATGAATATTCCCGGTCGCCCGGAATCCCTGCTGGGAAACTCGATCCGGGCCCTGTATGAGGACTCGGATGGTAATCTCTGGATAGGGACCTGGGACGGAGGGTTGAGCATGAAGGTCCGGGGGGAGGACCGCTTTTTCAATTACACCCGGGATCCGGGGGATTCCCGCAGTCTCAGCGATAACAGCGTAAACTGCATATCCGAGGACGGAGAAGGAAATCTCTGGGTGGGAACCTCCGGGGGCGGGTTGAACCGTTTTGACCGCGAAAAGGGGAGTTTTCATGCTTTCCGGGTACAGGACGGCCTGTCCGACGACAATGTTTTCGGCATCCTTCCGGACGACAGCGGTTTTCTCTGGGTCAGCACCGCCAACGGCCTTTCCCGCTTTGATCTGATAACCGAGCAGATTACCAACTTATGGAGATCCGACGGCACCCTCTCCAATCAGTTCGGCCGCAACGCCTATTACCGCAGAAAAGGAGGGGAGCTTCTGTTTGGTACTGCCCGGGGGCTTCTCAGCTTTGATCCGGAAAAGATCCATGTCAACTCCTATTCTCCGGATATCCGGATTACCGGCTTCAGCCTGTTCAATGAGGAGATCCCGGTGGGATTGCCGGTTCGGGGCCGGGTCTACCTTGAAAAGAATATCTGTCTGACAGAGAGCCTGACAGTCTATCCGGGGGACAGTTTTATCGGGTTCTCCTTTGCCGCGCTGGATTATGCCGATTCGGGGAAAAACAAGTACGCCGTGCGGCTTAACGGTTTTGATACTGACTGGCATTATCTGAGGACAGAGAACACCTTCTACTATTCCAGTCTTCCCCCGGGCTCCTACATGCTTCAGGTTATGGGTACCAACAGCAACGGGATATGGAGCCACAATTACGCAGATCTTGAAATTACCGTGGTACCCCCCTTTTATCAGACCTGGTATTTTGCTCTGTTCATGGGGGGACTGCTTGTTTCGATTTTCGTTGTCATCGGCAGAATCCGTATCGCCGGGCTCGATAAGCGGAACCGCATGCTCCAGCAGTTCTCCAACTATGTGCAGGACATCCGGGAGGAGGAGCGCAAGGCAATAGCCCGGGATGTACACGACGAACTGGGGCAGCTGCTTACTACCCTCAAGATGCATATCTTCTGGCTTTTCAACAACGCCGCATCCCGGCAGGAACAGCGGCAGGCCCGTTACGAATCGATGCTCGGCATTATCAATGAAACCCTTGACTGGTCAAAGGACCTGGCTACACGGCTGCGTCCGGTTATCCTGGACAATCTCAGCCTCGGCGAAGCGGTGGACTGGCTCCTTGACGAGACGGAACGGCATACTCCTCTGCGCTTTCAGCGCTCTGTCGGTCCCACCCCGGAGATGAATGTTGAACGGGCCACAGCGGTGTTCCGCATCATTCAGGAAACGGTAACGAATATTGTACGGCACTCAGACGCAACCAGTGCCTCGTTGGCCCTGGAAATGGATGAGGACATTCTCTGCGTAACTGTCCATGATGACGGAGTCGGAATGACGAAAAACAAAATTACCGATGCTGAATCCTATGGTATAATCGGCATGCGGGAACGGGCCAAACATCTTGGCGGTGAAATCTCGATCCAATCTACCCCCATGGGAACCACCGTTTTTCTAAGAGTCCCTGTAACAGGATGATGATATGTTGCGTGTGTTAATCGCCGACGATCACCCGGTGCTGCGCCGGGGGCTTATTCAGCTCATGGAAGAATCCCTTTCGGTCTCCGGGATATACGAAACCGGGAAGGGCTGCGAAGTTCTTCCAATGCTGCGAAAGAACCCCGTCGATGTTCTGATCCTGGATATCAGCCTGCCGGACAAGGACGGCATGATTGTACTGGCCGAGGTAAAGCAGGAATTTCCTGATTTGCCTGTACTGATGCTGAGCATACAGCCGGAAACGCAGTACGCGGCCCGGGCCCTGAGACTCGGCGCTGCCGGCTGCCTGAATAAAGCGACAGCACCGGAAGAGCTTATCCGGGCACTGCGGCAGGTAGCCCGGGGGGAACACTACATGAACGAAACGACCTCCAGCATTCTGCTTGAGAGCATCCGGCATCCCGGTACCGCCCTGCCTCATGAGCTTCTGTCCGAGAGGGAAACCCAGGTTATGCTCTCCATAGCATCGGGAAAAACCCTCTCGGAGATCGCCGACGAACTCTTCATAAGCGTAAAGACCGTAAGCACCTACCGAAGCCGGCTGCTGGAAAAGATGAACCTGAAGAACAATGCTCAGCTTACCCAGTATGTCTACAAGCACAAGCTGATGCCCATGAGTTGATGTAGGAAAAATCCTACAAAGAAATCAAAGATACTCTTACTTACAGCTGAAACATCCTGCCCCACACTGAATCCATGGATTGGGGAGCAAATGTAATTGTCCGGAGCCTGTCACCCCGGGTTCCGTCGGAGCGGGAACAGGTAGATAGCTTCCTGGCTCGCCACGGCCTCTCTTATGAGGACGATATTGATTATTCCATCGGTATCTTCAGCGGTGAGACCATGGTGGCCACGGGGTCCCTTTCCGGGAAGGTGGTAAAAGGCGTTGTCGTCGATGAAGGCCATCGCGGCGAGGACCTGACCGCCAAGGTTTTGACCTATCTTAAAATCCGGGCCCACAACCAGGGTATCGATTCCCTGTTTATCTACACCCTGCCGAAAAACCGGGAACATTTCACTGCCCTGGGATACGCCGAGATAGCTTCCACGGAGGAGGTCCTCCTCCTGGAAGACACCAGCCGTAACTTCAGTCTGTTTCTTTCCGGACTCTCCAGGCTCAATCCCGATGGCCTGCCTGCGGCTTCCCTGGTTATGAACTGCAACCCCTTTACTCTGGGACACCGTTATCTTGTGGAAAGGGCCGCAGGTGAAAATCCCCTGGTGCTTCTCGTTGTTGTTCAGGAAGACCGCTCGGTATTCCCCTTCAGTGTTCGAATGAAGCTTATAGAGGAGGGGACCCGGGACCTTGAGAATGTCCGGGTAATCCCCGGCGGGGACTATATTATCTCAAACGCCACCTTCCCGAGCTACTTTATCAAGGACAAGGGAAAGGTTTTCGATACCCACACCCGCCTGGACCTGACAATCTTTGGCGAGCACATCGCCCCTGCCGCCGGAATCCGACGCCGCTATGTGGGACAGGAACCTTTCTGCCCGGTAACCCGGCGCTACAACCAGAGCATGCATGAAATTCTTCCTGAGTACGGACTTGAGGTTGTCGAAATCGAACGCCGGGAATCAGACAATACAGCCATCAGCGCATCCGAGGTCCGGCGCCTCATTGCCTCCGGTAAAACCGAAGAGACGGTGAAAATAGTACCTTCCAGTACCTACAGCTACCTTACTTCCGCGGAAGCGGAGGATATCCGCAGGAAACTTCAAGGAGGATCTGCGTGAAGATCACTAAAAAAGGCATTGCCGGGACCCTGGAGTCCAGTGATGTTCTTGTTACTGTCAGTCCCCCCGTGGAGCCGGGTGTAACGATTGAGCTGGAGAGCATAGTAAAAAAGCAGTTCGGAAACCGGATTATCGCTGTAGTCAACGAAGTCCTGGAAGGGCTTGGAATAAAGGACGTTCATGTATCCCTTCAGGACAAGGGCGCCCTGGACTGTACCGTCAGGGCTCGCCTGGAAGCTGCCGCTTACCGGGCCGCCGGCATAAGCCAGCTGCAATGGAGACGTTGAGGCTATGAAACTTCGAAGAACAATGCTGTATGTTCCCGGCGGCAATGCCGCCATGGTAAAGGATGCCCACATTTACCGCTCCGACGCCATCATGTTCGACCTGGAAGACTCCATTGCCGTGAACGAGAAAGACAGCGCCAGGCTTCTGGTTTTCCACGCCCTGCGAACCCTGAACTACGAGGGTACGGAAACGGTGGTCCGGATCAACGGTCTGGATTCACCCTACGGCCGGGACGATATAAAGGCTATGGTCAACGCCGGGCCCGATATAATCCGACTTCCCAAGACCGAGACTGCTCAGGACATTCAGGATGTGGAAGAGCTTATTCGGCAGGAGGAGAAGGCTGCCGGGCTTGAAGAGGGCAGCATTGCTCTGATGGCTGCCGTCGAAAGCCCCCTGGGAATTCTCAACGCCTACCAGATAGCCACCGCCAGTTCACGGCTCATTGGAATCGCCTTTGGAGCGGAAGACTATGTTACCAACATGAAGACCTCGAGGAGTCGGGCGGGTTCGGAGATATTCTATGCCCGTTCCGCCCTGGTAACAGCCGCCCGGGCTGCGGGAATCTACGCCCTGGATACGGTGTTTTCCGATCTGAACGATGAGGAAGGCTTTGTGGAAGAGGTCCGCATGGCCAAACAGCTCGGATTCGACGGCAAGTCGATCATATCTCCCCGACAGATCCGGCCGGTCCACGATGTTTTCGCCCCCACTGAGGCGGAAGTAGAGGCCGCCCTGCGAGTCATGCGGGGTATAGCCGAAGCAAAGAAGCGCAACATGGGTGTTATTACCGTGGACGGAAAAATGGTGGACAAGCCCATGGTAGACCGGGCCGAACGGATTATCGAAATGGCCAAGGCTTCAGGCCAGCGTATCCCCGAGGAGGAGTTACATGTCTGAGAACGCGATTGGCCGGGAAATCCCGGATTCAATACCCGGCTGTGAAAAGCTGAAACCCTTTCAGGGGGCCTTTGCCAATACCCCACTGGTGAGGCAGGAAAAAGGAAACCGCAACCTTCCGCGGCTGAACAAGCTGCTGGATACGGTGGAGCAGGCTGTCTTGAAGACCGGGCTCAAAGACGGCATGACGATCTCCTTCCATCACCATTTTCGTAACGGTGACAAGGTCGTCAACATGGTAATGGATGTCATTGCCAACCTGGGCATCAAAAACCTGACCCTGGCAAGTTCTTCCCTTACCACTGTTCACGACGAACTGCTTCCGCACATAAAAAACGGGGTGATCAGCCGCATAATAACCAGCGGTCTCAGGAGCAAGCTCGGCGAACATATCTCCGCAGGGATCATGGATGTGCCGGTCCTGTTTCATTCCCACGGCGGCCGTGCCAGGGCTGTGGAGACGGGACAGATAAAGATCGATGTCGCCTTTTTAGGGGTGCCCTCCAGCGATGTGTACGGAAACGCCAACGGTTTTACCGGAACCTCCGCCTGCGGTTCCCTGGGCTACGCGATCGTTGACGCCAAACACGCTTCCAGGGTCGTTCTGATTACGGATAATCTCGTTGAATACCCGAATACTCCCTTCAGTATTGACCAGGACCTGGTGGACCACATCGTTGTTGTTGATTCCGTGGGGGACTCCAGCCGCATAGCAACCGGGGCGACCCGTTTAACCAGCAACCCCAAGGACCTCCTGATTGCCCAGAACGCCGCGGATGTCATCGCCTATTCCCCCTATTTTGAAGACGGATTCTCCCTTCAGACCGGTTCCGGCGGGGCTTCCCTGGCGACGACCCGCTACCTTTCGGATTACATGCGCAGGCGCGGGCTTACCTGCAGCTGGGCCCTTGGGGGCATTACCAGCCAGATAGTAAAAATGCATCAGGAGGGGCTCATAAAAAGGATGCTGGATGTCCAGAGCTTTGATCTGGACGCGGTCAACTCCATCGCGGTTAACCCCATGCACACGGAGATAGACGCCTCCTATTACGCGAACCCCCTGAACAAGGGTTGCGCGGTAAATAAACTGAATGTTGTAGTTCTCAGTGCCCTGGAGATCGACACGAACTTCAACGTCAACGTGCTTACCGGTTCCGACGGCATTATCATGGGAGCCTCCGGCGGTCACTCCGACACCGCTGTCGGGTCAGGGCTTTCCGTGGTAGTCGCCCCGCTGATCCGGGGAAGGATATCCAGTGTTGTAGACAGGGTCCTGACCGTCGTTACCCCGGGAGAGAGTGTGGATATCCTGGTTACCGACAGAGGCATAGCCATCAATCCCCGGCGCAAGGACCTGGTCGACTATTTCCACGGCAGCAAACTGCCTCTGTACACCATTCAGGAACTGAAGGAACGGGCCGAACGGGTTGCAGGAACCCCGGAACCTATCAAATTCGGCGACAGGATTGTAGGACTCGTTGAGTACCGTGACGGAACGATTATCGACGTTATCCGTAACATTGCGGATTAACTCTTGTGCATACGCGCAGCCTGGCTGCGTAAAAATACCCAATAAGGAGTTTGTATGAAAAAAATCTTTGTAAGTCTGCTGGTTCTTGCTGTTTGCTTTTCCCTGGCAGCCCCGATCCTTGCCGAAGGGCAAAAGGATGGCGGACAATCGCAGTATCCAAAGGGAGCGCTGGATTTCGTGGCACCTTCCGGAGCCGGCGGCGGATGGGACCTGACTATCCGCACCGTCGCCAAGGTACTTAAGGATACGGGTCTTGTAAAAGTTCCCATGCCCGTCCGGAACAACCCGGGCGCCGGCGGGGCGGTACATCTTGCAAGCCTTCAGGAAAAACCCAAGGCGGACAACATCATTACTGTGTATTCGCCGCCTCTCATCCTTACCAAGCTTTCCGGTTCCACGGATCTCAACTACGAGAATGTGACTCCCCTGGCAAACCTGATAGCGGATTATGCGGTATTCGTTGTCAAAGCGGATTCCAAGTACAACAGCATCATGGATGTTATGAATGCCCTGAAAAAGGACCCCAAAAGCGTCAAGATCGGCGGTACCTCTTCCGCGGGGTCCATGGACCATATCCAGTTCCTGATCATGGCAAAAGCAGCGGGAGTCAAGAACCTGCGGCAGATCGACTATGTAAACTTCAACGATTCCGGTGCAGCCCAGGTCATGGGCGGTCATATCGACCTCTTCTCAACCGGTTTGTCCGAGGTCCGCGGACTCATCGAGAGCGGAGACCTCAAGGCACTGGCCCAGACCTCTGATCACCGGGTTGGAGAAGGTGTGGTCGCCGCCATTCCCACCTGCATGGAAGCCGGTATTCCTGAAACCTTCGTCAACTGGCGCGGACTGTTCGGGCCTCCCGAAATGCCCCAGTATGCCGTTGATTTCTGGGTAAATACCCTGAACCAGATGGTCAAAACCGAAGAGTGGAAGCAGGCAAAGATCAAGAACGGCTGGGATGATTACTACATGGAAGGCCCGGAGTATCTTGAGTTCCTGAAAAAGGTAGACCAGTCATATCGCGGCATTCTCGATGAAATCGGCATGCTCGCCGACTGATCCTTTCCCGTACAATCCTGCGGAGCGGCCCAGTAATGGGGATCCGCTCCGCTCTTTCTTGTGAGGAAAACAATGAATATGACACTGATTTCCGGAACAGTCTCCCTTGTTATCGGACTCGTTGTAAGCTGGATGAGCCTGAATCTGCCCGAAGCAAGCGTCGGGATTCCCCATGCACCCAAGGTTTTTCCCGCGGGTCTGGGGTTCCTGATGGTGATCTGTTCCGCATATCTCCTGCTGCGGGAGTTTAGCCGGATAAGAAAAAATGGAAAAGTAGAGCACGAACCCAGGAATCCTTTTCTGTCGAAGATCGTATTTACCTGTATCTTCGGGGTTCTTTACGCCCTGCTCTTCAAACCTCTTGGATATGTGCTTTCCACCTTCATCTTTCTGGAACTGGAATTGTTCCTGTTCAACGGATCTGCCAGGTGGAAGATCAATACGGTGGTTTCGCTCACCTTCAGTCTTTTTATCTATCTGCTGTTTGCGAAGACCCTGGGGGTCTACCTTCCGCAAACACCGATTATCTGGTTTTAGGAGTTCACCATGGAAACACTTAATTTTCTGTTTCAGGGACTGGGTATTGCCATACAGCCGCTGAACATACTGTGGGTAACCATCGGGGGTATCCTCGGGACGGTAATCGGTATGCTTCCGGGGCTTGGACCTGCAACTGGTGTGGCAGTTCTTCTGCCATTGACTTTTGTGATGGGGCCGACAGCCTCCCTGATTACCATGGCGGGGGTCTACTACGGCGCCATGTACGGGGGATCAAGGTCCTCCATCCTGATTAACACCCCCGGAGACGGGGCCGCAGTGGCCGCAACATTTGACGGTTATCCCATGACTCTGAAAGGCGAGGCAGAAGCCGCCCTGGCGATATCTGCCATTGCGTCCTTTATCGGTGGGGTAATCGCGACGATCCTTATGGTGGCGGTTGCTCTTCCGGTTGCCCGCTTTGCCCTCAGGTTCGGGCCCGCCGAATACTTCATGCTCTTTGTCTTTGCCTTATCGGCAACCGCCTCCATGAGCAAAGGAGACAGCCTGAAGGGTTTTATCGCCACCTTGCTTGGACTCATGATCGCTACCATCGGTATCGACGGACAGTCCGGGATCAAACGCTTTACTTTCGGCATACTGGAACTTGAAGGGGGTATCGATTTTCTGGTCGTAATAATCGCCGTCTTTGCCCTTGGCGAGGTCTTCAAGAGTTTTCGGAACATAGCGGAGGGACATAAAAAGTCCCAGACCAAATTCGGAAAGATATGGATCAGCATGGCCCAGTGGAAACGTTGTATGTGGCCCATTCTGCGTTCCTCTCCCTTCGGCTTTTTTATCGGAGCCCTGCCTGGGGCCGGAGGAACCATGGCTTCCCTGCTCTCATACAATAACGAGAAGAATCTGTCCGACCATTCCGATGAGTTTGGTAAAGGAGCGATCGAGGGAGTCGCGGCACCCGAAGCTGCCAACAATGCTGCCTCGGTAGGGGCCATGATTCCCATGCTGACCCTGGGAATCCCTGGATCCGGGACCACCGCGGTCATGATGGGCGCCCTTCTAATGCTGGGACTCCAGCCGGGTCCCATGTTGTTCCAGCAGCAGTCCACCATCGTCTGGGCCCTCATAGCGAGCATGTTCGTTGGAAACATCATCCTTGCCTTTATCAACATTCCCATGGCAGGTGCCCTGGTGCGCGTGCTGTCGGTTCCGCCGAAAATTCTCTACCCCATTGTGCTTGGTCTGGCCTTTGTCGGAACCTATGCCATCAGTTACAGCGTAATCGATTTTTACCTGCTGATAATATTCGGTGTAGTGGGGTATTTTCTTTCAGCCGCCAAAGTCCCGGCAACGCCTCTGATTCTGGCGGTGATAATCGGAAACGACATGGAACAGTCCTTCCGGCAGGCCTTTGTCATATCCAACGGCAGCCTGAAGATCTTTTTTGCCTCGCCCCTCTGTATAGTTCTGTTTACCCTGACCATAATTTCCATTGTGGGGCCGGTGATACGTGATTTTGTCGTTAAACGAAAGAACGCCACTGCAGATACCCAGGCTTGAACACACTTCCCGGTCCTATACGGACCGGGACCTGCCGTTTCGGCTTTCTTCAATTGCGAGGTATGCCATGATGCAGGAACTTGACACCACACCAAAGCCGGGTCTGGTGGACAGGGCTGACAGGGGTGCACATGGGGATATGGACTATGCCTGCTTTCGTAGCAGTATCGATGCAGTAGCGCCGTATTTTTCAACTGCCGCGGCGCTGGCGGCGGGAAAAAACCCGGATGCCGTCCTGTGGGGGAAGGTCCGAAAGATCGGCTGTGAGGCTGAAGCTGCCATGTTCTCCGCAACTGAAGGAGTAAACACCCACAAAGGGCAGATCTTTGTGCTGATGCTCCTGGTCTCCGCCGCTGCAGCTGAAGGGGCTTCAGATATTTCGGGGCTGCAGAAGGGGGTCCGCGTCATGATCCGGGGCATGGTGCACAAGGAGCTGGGCAATGGGCTGCATAATAAAAATGAACTCAGCCATGGTGAAAGGCTCTTTCTCTCCCATGGAATCACCGGTGTCCGAGGCGAAGCTGAAGCCGGCTTTCCAGTAATCTTTGAATGCGGCTTACCGGTCTATACCGCCATGCTCAGCAGCGGCTATTCCGTGAATGACGCGTCCCTTCAGGCACTGCTCGCCATGATGTGCAGCGCAGAGGATACCACGGTTGTTCATCGGGGGGGGCTCGAAGCCCTGAGATTTGTGCAGACCTCGAGCCTGACAGCCCTTGCCCTCGGTGGCATGCGTACTGAAACAGGGAAAAATTATGTGACAGCCATGAACAGGGAGTTCATCCGTCGGAGAATAAGCCCGGGAGGTTGCGCCGACCTTCTGGCGGGAACCATTTTTGTCCATAGAGCAGTAAGGGGGCGGGGGATGCATGGCTGCGGTTGAACTGAAGGAGATCCTGGCGGCCAGGGAGACAAGGACTCGCAGAATAAGGAGCCTCCTTGTCCGGTACCGGCTGCCTCTTCTTGTCCTGACCCTGAACATTCCGGGACCTGATAAAACCCCCGGATGGGCGGAAAACGTCTTCACCGCCGGCATACGCGCGGCCCGGGAAACATTTACCCCGCTGCACGAAAAAGCCTGCAGACCTTCCAGCGGTTTCGAATGGTACGCTATTGCAGAGGGGGTCCCCCTTCATCTGAAAAAAGCAGCCATCGGCATTGAGGAAACCCATCCCCTGGGGCGTCTCTTCGACCTCGATCTGCATGTCCCGGATTCTCCGCAGCTTGACCGCGAAGCCCTGGGACTGGGACCACGGCGCTGCCTTGTCTGCGACAGGCCCGCCCATGAGTGCGCGCGCAGCCGCCGACATGGCCTCGATGAGCTGCTGGAGAAAGCCTGTACCCTTGCAGAGTCCTGCGCGGCTGACCTGGGGTATACATTACAAAAATAGTAATATACTGTAGGCTCAACAGCTGTCGATACAAGGCACGAAGTGCAGTTTCAGCGACAGCAAAGTGAGTGTGTATGGAAAACTGTAATTTCCCGGATTATATCGGAAACCTCAAGGCGAAGCTAAAATCAGCATTTCAGAGTCCTATAATCGGCCTGCCGGACGACTGGCGTACAGGGCTCCTGGGCGCCTCTCCGTTCTCGGTTTTTATTCCCTCCAGATTCGGCGGGCGGGGGCAAAAGGTTCATGAATGCCTGACGGTACTGGAAACCTGTTCCTATGAATCCCTGCCGTTCTCGCTGATTACGGGAATAAACGGCGCCCTCTTTTTACAACCCGTTTCTAAATACGCCGAAGAGAAGATTCAGGAACAAGTCTTTCACGATTTTCTACATCACCGGAGTCTTGGCGGACTGATGATTACCGAGCCGGATTTTGGTTCCGATGCCCTGCAGATGCGGAGCAGCTTCAGGAAGATAAAAGATGCTTACCATCTTCGGGGTATCAAACACTGGGGAGGGCTAACCGGTCGGGCCGACTACTGGCTCTTAACCGCCCGGGGAGAAACAGAAGACGGGGGCCTGGATCGCAGCATCAATTTCTTCGTGTGGGACAAAAGTCTCGGCGGCATTGAGGTGGAAGAGTATTACGACAGCCTTGGCCTGGAGATGATCCCCTACGGACGCAACAGAATTGATACCCATCTGCCGTCAGAGAGACGTCTCAAACCGGAGGGCAGCGGCGTGCGGATGCTGCTGGATCTGCTGCATCGCAGCCGGCTTCAGTTTCCGGGGATGGCCATGGGTTTTATAAAACGGCTGCTGGACGAAGCGCGGCAGCATGTACGCAGTCGGAGGGTCGGAGGAAAACCCCTTTCCGGTTATGATCAGGTGCAGGACCGTATGGCGGTGCTGCAATCCTACTACACAGTAAGTTCCGCCATGTGTGCTTACGCCTCAGGTACGGCGGGGGTGGAAAAGGATTGTTCCGGTCTTGCTCTTCCCGCAAATGCCATAAAAAGCGTTATAACCGACATGATGCAGTCTGCAGCGCAGTCATTCTTGCAGCTGGTGGGAGCCAAGGGGTATCGTCGGGATCATATCGCCGGGCAGGCTCTGGTGGACAGCCGTCCGTTTCAGATTTTTGAAGGGTCCAACGACATCCTCTATGAACAGATCGCCGAAGCCGTGCTTAAATCAATGCAGCGTTTTAAGGAGTCCAATGTTTATCGGTATCTGAAAACCTCCGAGCTTGTTTCCCGCGCGGCGGTCTGGATGAGGGAGTCCCTCGATTTTTCACTGACATCAGGCCTCTCTCAGCGCAAAAAAGTCGATCTCGGCCGAATCCTGGGCCGACTGATTTCTGTTCAGATGGTGATGAATCTGGGTGATCGAGGGTTTCGACAGGATCTGGTCAGGAATTGTCTGGGAATAATGAAGCGCCATATACAATCGCTGCTTGGTAAATTTTCTGATTCCCAGCAGATCCAGCTGATCGATGATTACGAAGAAGGGAGTGCCTGGCAGAGATTTATTCCAAGCTGATGAAAATGAAACTGTATCGTATATCAGAATTATGCGCTATGTGTCCCATTTTCAAAGGGAATATCCATGCAAAACGCCTTGCCGATGCAGCCATTAGCGCACCGGTATCATTTCAATAGCTTTTTGAACCGTCCCGGGTTATACTCGGGACGTGTCTTTTCTTGAGTTCCTTGCAGGCTTGGGCGCGGCCCAGGGATTTCTGCTTCTTGTACTCATCGGACTGCGCTTTCGTCACCATGAAAATCTTCCTCTGGCCCTTTTGGTACTGGTCTTCTCTCTCCGGCTCGGAACAATACCGTTCTGGAGTGCCGGAGCCCTGCTGAAGGCTCCATGGCTGTGGCCGGCGACAACGCCGCTCCCCTTTCTGTTCGGACCGCTGCTCTGGTGGTTTATCAGGAATATTGCAGTTGGTAACCATAAAAACTCCCGGGGTTTTGTATTCCATTTTTCCCCTTATTTTGCTGAAGTCAGTGTCATCACCCTGACCATCCTCGCCATGGATCCTACGGCGTACCGGGACTTTGTGCTCTCTGTTTTCGCAGGCTCTCCGCCCTATTGGCTGCCAGTGCGAAATGCGCTGAAGGTTGTTGTGAACGTGGTGTACCTGGTACTGTCCGCCCGGATTGTGTTCGGCTGTAATCCCCGGGATATTTCCCGGCCATGTCGGTTCTGGCTACGGATTCTGGTTGTGCTGCCGTCCATAGTGCTCGCAGCTTATGCCTTTGTCGCTGTTTATCCGCCCGCAAGCGCGTGGCTGGCTGCCGGCGGATGCATCCCCTTTATAATTCTTGCCAGCTCGATGGCTGTGCTTGTTTATGTAATTTCTTTTCTTGTCCTCGCTGTGCCTCAGGTCCTGACAGGAGGCAATGGATCCTTGTCAGGGGGACGCTCAGGCAGAGAAGAACTGTGCTCTGAGGATGAATCAGCTGCAATTTCCGAAAAAGTAAAAGAGATTCTTGATGCGGGAGCATTTCATGATACACATCTCTCCCTGAATAAACTGGCTAAGCAACTTGATATACATCCGAATCGTGTTTCGTATGTGATAAACCATGTTTATAATGAGTCCTTTTGTTCCCTGGTCAACGATTACCGCTTGCGATATTTCCAGAACCGGGTGGAGGAGGGGGCTCTGATTACTCACAGTATTCTGGAATTGGCCATGGAGGCAGGGTTTTCTTCCAAGAGCACCTTTAACCGGGTTTTCAAGGAGGCTACCGGACTTTCGCCTTCTGAATATGCACGAAGATACAAGGGAGAATGGGCGGCGGATTCGTGATTTCTGTTGAGCATGAGGAGCAATACTAGGAAATTACACCCGAGGCAGCTTTTCAAACACCTTGCGGTAATGAAAACCGTAGATTGCCAGGGTCGTAGCCAGCGGGAAACAGCGCGGACGTCTGATGATCGTCCACAGCATCAGCTTCCAGTAGTGCAGCCTCTCCTTGCCGACGATCCCGAGAAGCACAACTGATTTTATCAGCGCAATGATGTGAACCGGGCGAAACCGGAAGAATTTCCTGACCGGTGGGGAGTATATCGTAAGAAACTTTTTAACCCGTTTGTAATAGTATTTTGGCGAGTAGATGGTGGATACTATCTTCCTGTAACCCTTGAGCAGTGTGTTCAGATTCATGGCGGGTTTGAAGTTTATCGACATGTCGGTGTTGTTCCCTGTCTCTTCGCTGACAAGTCGGTTTTCACGCTTCAGTCTCTGATAGAGCCGTGTTCCTTTTAATGCGGTCAGAAGGCCGACCATGGCGGTTACCACCGTACTCTCCTGGACAAAGCGGATCTGGTCCTCAAATATACTTGCAGGATCGCTGTCGAATCCGACGATAAATCCGCCCTGGACCTCCATCCCGTGCTGATTGATTGTTTTGATGGAGGCAAGCATGTCCCTGTCTATATTCTGTACCTTCGAGCACTCCTTCAGACTGGCCTCGTTCGGGGTTTCAATCCCAACAAAGACCCTGTTGAATCCGGCTTTGCCCATGAGATGCAGCAGCTCCTCGTCATCGGCGATGTTGAGTGATGCCTGGGTGTTGAAGGTAAACGGGTAGCGATGGTCCTCCATCCAGCGGATAATGGCCGGCAGAGTCTCTTTTTTTAGAACTGATTTGCTTCCTATGAAGTTATCATCCACAAAAAAGACGTTGTCTTTCCAGCCGGTGGAGTAAATATTCTCCAGCTCTGCGGTAATCTGGCAGGCTGTTTTTATCCGTGTTCGCCTGCCGTAAAGCAGGGTTATATCACAGAACTCACAATCAAAGGGGCAGCCTCGGGAATGCTGGATCGACAGGGAGGCGTACTTTTTGGTTCTTATCAGGTCCCAGCGGGGCAGGGGAGTATCGCCAAGGTTCGCCCAATTTTCCGAAGAATAGATATGCCTTGCTGAACCTCGCTGAAAATCCTGCAGGAATTGCGGCAGAGTCAGTTCCGCTTCATTCAGCACAAAATAATCGACCTCCGGAAAACTCTCCCATCCGGTGGTAAAAAGAGGTCCCCCCGCTACGGTTTTTACACCCAATCCGGCGCAACGCTCAATGACCCTTCGGGCGGAATCCTTTTGTACAGACATCCCCCCGATAAACACAAGATTCGCCCTGCGGATACTGGAGTCCCTGAGGGGTGCCACATTCATGTCGACAAGTTCAATATCCCAGTCGGTAGGCAGCATTGCTGCAACAGTGAGGAGCCCCAGGGGAGGACTTCCGGATTTTTTCAGAACGAACTTCAGGGCCTTTTTATAGCTCCAGAAAGTCTCGGGAAATTCCGGGTATACTATAAGGAGGTTCATGACATTACCTTTATCCTTCAGTATACCCCTGCTCCCGAAAAACAGCAAATGAAAACGGGATAGTGATCCTGAACTACAGAATCGCGTTCAGTGCCTTAAGCAGCCGGTCGACATGCTCAGTACGGGCGGTGTTCCCCATCAGACCGATGCGCCATACCTTGCCCGCAAAGTCACCGAGACCTCCGCCGATTTCGATGCTATATTCATAGCGCAGGCGCTTTCTTGCCTCGGCATCGTCAATCCCTTCGGGAATCCGGACCGCATTCAGCATGGGAAGACGGTAAGGAGGCTCCACGACCATACTCATGCCCAGCTTTTCGAGACCTTCCACCAGGCGCTCATGGGCCCTGGCATGGCGTCTGTAGACCTTCTCCAAGCCCTCTTCCAGGACCAGATAGAGAGCCTGGTAGAGTCCGTAGAGCATGTTGATGGGGGCGGTATGGTGATAGGCCCGCTTTTTACCGGCCCAGTAGTTGGCCACCATGCTCATGTCCAGGTACCAGTTGGGGACTTTGGTCCTGCGGTTCATGATGCTGTCTACGGCCCGCTGACTGAAGGATACCGGGGCAAGGCCGGGCGGACAGGAGAGGCACTTCTGGGTTCCGCTGTAAACGGCGTCTACCTTCCAGTCGTCCACATCCACCTCCATGCCTCCCAGGCTGGTTACCGTGTCCAGCAGATAAAAGGCACCGTCGCCCCGGGAGGCCACAAGCTCGCCCACCTCTTCTGCGGGATTGCAGACCCCGGTGGAGGTTTCGGCATGTACCATGGAGACGATCCTGTATTTCTTTTTTCCTAGTGTCTCGGCAACTCTATCGGGGTCAACGGGTTTTCCCCAGGTAAACTCCAGGGCATCCGCCTCCGCCCCCAGGCGCTGGGCTATATCCAGCTGTCTTTTGCCGAAGACGCCGTTGACGATTATGAGTACAGGATCTCCTGGCTCTATCAGATTTACCAGAACAGTTTCCATGCCCGCCGAACCGGTCCCGGAGACGGGTATGGTAAGGGAGTTTTTTGTACGGAAAACAGTCTGGAGCATCCCCTTTATGCCGTCCATGATTTGGATAAAGTAGGGATCCAGGTGCCCCAGGGTCGGCCTGGCCATGGCTTCGTACACTTCGGGATAGGTGAGGGATGGACCGGGACCCATGAGCAGAATCTCTTCGATTCCCTTCAGCTTGTTTTCCATATAGATCCTCCGTTTTGTGATGCGGTCTTTGTTCATTATAATGGCAGAAGCTGCGGCATCGCAAATAAAAAAAGCACCCTCGCAAATGAGGGTGCTTTATCTGGGCCCACCAGGACTTGAACCTGGGACCCACGGATTATGAGTCCGTTGCTCTAACCAACTGAGCTATAGGCCCGACAGGCACTAATAAAAGCACAGGCGGGGGTATTTTGTCAATCGAATCGTCCCTACATTCTGGGGTAATCTCCGGGGTCTGCGGAGTATCCGATCTGGTTGTACTGGGCCATGGCAATGTTGTCCAGGTACACAGGATTTTCCGGGTCCAGCAGGGATGCCTGTTTAAAAAACTCGATGGCTTCATCAATCTTACCTGCCCCGTAGTAGCAGAGTCCCAGGGAGTTGACCACCTCAGGTGCCATGGGTTCCTTTTCCATGGCCAGACTGAACCAATGGATGGCCTCATCCAGATGTCCCGTATTATAATGACAGAGGCCGATTATATCATAGTACTGCCATGGATCCTCATCAGTCTCGATAATCCTCTGGTAAATATCGATGGTGTCCTCGAAGAAGCCCAGATCAAAGTAGAGGTCCGCCAGGTTAATCAGGAATATCTGGTTATCCGGATCGCAGTCCGCTGCTCTGTAGAAATAATGCTCCGCTTCCAGGACCAGTTCCTCCTGCCTCTCCCTGGAATCCTCCTGTCTGGCCATCTCGCTGTACACAAGTCCCAGGGAGTTCATGCTGAAGGCGTCCGACTTGTTGAGTTCAGCAGCGTTTTTCAGGGTTTTTAGAGCGGTGGCGAGTTTCCCGCAGAGACGGAGGGCATCTCCGTAATTCCCCAGATACGTATACTCTTCAGGAGCCATCCTTCTAGCCTGATCATAAGCCCGGACTGCAGCCTCGTATGCAGCCAGCTGTTCTTCTGAATTGTGGAGAATGCTGTTTCCCTTCTCTATCTGAATTATGCCTGCCTGGTTCCAAATCCATGGAGTGTTGGGGTAGCGTTTAAGGAGGCTGTCCATTATTGCAAGGGCTTCGGCAAAACGCCCGTCCCGGGAGTAGCATCTGGCTGTTTCGATACCCAGATCCGCGGATGCGGGCAGCAGCCTGAATCCCTCTTCAAGGGCTTTTACGGCCTTATGAATCTCTCCTTTTTGATGCAGCAGCTCGGATATCCGCAGGTAGATCTCATCCTCCGGAAGTTCTTCGTTGAGCCCTTCGCTAAGCACTTCCAGCTCCTCGTCCGTTTCTCCCAGTTCGTTGTAAACGCTCCCCAGGGTTATCAGGTAACGGCTTTTTTCAAAAGGATCCTCTTCTGTTTGCCAGGAACCACGGAAGGCATGGGCAGCCGCATAGAGCAGTTCCTGACGTTCATGAGTGTTGTCGCTTCGCAGTCCCCTGAGGAATGCCACCGTGCCGGAAGCATGCATTACTCCCGGATCAAAAGGGGCCAGCTCAACAGCCCGGCGGATAACTGAATCACCTGCTTCCTCCATTCCGCTTTCAAAAAGGTTTCTGCCTATCTCGGCCAGAAAATCTGCCTGTAAGCGGAAATCCTCCGGCAGCAGTTCCAGATACTTCAGGGTTCGCTTCTGAATATTTTCTATCTCTACCGGTGATTCCGTCACTTTGTATAATGATGTCAGGGACAAAAAGAGTTCCTCCCACCCCCGCCGATCCCGGGCTTCGATGGCGAGACTCTGTTCGAAGGCGCTGATTCCCTTCGTAAGAAGATCGGAAGGGGAGTCTTTTCGGTATGAAGAAATCTCCTCCGACGACAGCAGGAGCATGAGAGTACCATACAGGGAGTGCCCTTCTGGGTGCCATGGCCTCAGTTTTCGCAGTTTGTCGGCAAATCCAAGGACTCTGTCCAGGTTTTCCGCATTATGCAGCGAGAGATTTCGTGTTCCCAGCCTGGCTGCGGCGTTGACAACCTCAAAGTCCTCAGGAAACTCCCTGATGGCCTGATCAACGGCTCGAATTTCCGCTTCTTCATGTTCCTGCATGCCGGCGTAATCGATCCTTGCAAGGAGTGCTTCCCGTCGTTCAGTTCTGTCAGCTGCAATGTTCTCAAGGGCTTCCACGGCAGCTTCGATTTCCGGAGGAAGGGATTCCAGAAGATTGTTTTCCGCCAGGTAGAATAAAAGGTAAATGCTGGAGCGGAGTCCGGTAAAACTCTCGGCGCCGACGGGCAATTCCGAATCTTCATCGATATCCGGCAGAGCCGAAGCTCCCTGAATCAGCTTGAGACGCAGAAGATCGTTGCTGAGTTCTGGATCCTCCGGGTAGAGATCGAGCCCTCTTCTTATGAGATCAGCTGCACGGTCAATGTCTGTTCGAGCCCAGGCGTAGGCGCAGAGGGCAAAGACTTCTGATCCTGCCGGTGAATCTTCTCTGGTCATCAGGGGTTCAAGTTCCAGCAGCAGATCGATGCGGCTGCTGAAAAAGAGAAACTCCGCAGCGAGGTTTATTGTCTCCCCAGTGGCGCAACCGCTTTCGATCAGTCGCCTGTACTCTTCAGCAGCGGCCGTAAAGGGTATCCCGGTTTCGATTCCTCTGCCGGTATAGTAACGCCCCCACTGGATGAGGGAAGAAGTCCGATCAAGCATATTGTCAACTATAACATTCAGGCAGTCCCCGGAGCAAGGTGAGCAAAGGCTGTCAGGCCAGCTCCTGAAGCAGCTCTGCAAGACTGAGTCCTTCCAGAGAATCGGCTCTCAGATCCGCGCCGGGGTGTTTCTTCGCGGCGCCTACAGCCAGGGTAAACATGCCGCCGGCTTTGGCGGCTTCCACTCCTGCGTCGGCATCCTCGACTACCAGACATTCCGCAGGAGCGGTCTGGAGACGCTCAGCGGCGATCAGAAAAACCTGGGGATCAGGTTTGGAGCGCTGAATATCGTTCCCGTCGGCAACGGCATCGAAGTAGTCGGCCAGACCTATTTTTTTCAGAATGAACGGGGTGTTTCTGCTGGATGAGCCCACAGCGATTTTTAGGCCCAGTCTGCGAGCCTCTTCGGCAAAGTCCATGGCCCCCGGAAGAATCTGGTCCGGTGAAAGACGGCTCAGAAGATCACGGTATATGGCGTTTTTTTTCTCTGCCATTGTCAGTTTTTCGTCCTGATTGAAATTTCGGTCCGCTTTTTCCAGAAGGACCTCCAGGCTTTCCATACGGCTGACTCCCCGCTGTCGGCTGTTGTCTTCTTGTGTAAAGGGTACGCTTAACTCTTTTGCCAGTTCCTGCCATGCCCGAAAGTGATACTCGTCAGTGGAGACAATAACACCGTCCAGGTCGAATATTACCGCGCTGATCATGCGTTCCTCCTTGTCTGCAACTGTCTTCACAGCAAGTATATAGAAAATACACACGTGTGCAAAGGGTGTATTGACTGCCATGGTTGGGGGGGGCAGTAGAAAAGAATATTCGGTCCTTTTAAAATAGAATATTAAGTCCTTATCCTGTATATAATTATAAAAATATAATTTTCTTGACAACAAGCCCTGGCAGCGTTAAAGTGAATACAGGTATGCAGACGTGTGCATAGTATGTGCAAATAGTGATGAAAAAGGTAACAATTAAAGACATTGCAAGAATCGCCGGGGTCAGCCACTCGACGGTATCCCGAAGCCTGAATGACAGCCCGAATGTATCGGAAAAGACTAAACGGCTGATCAAGCGCATCGCCCGGGATCTGAATTTTGAGTTCAATGCCAACGCCCGCAGCCTGTCTACCAACCGAACGGGTACTATCGGTGTAATATGTCCGGAAATCTTCGAGCGTTTCGGATCTTTCTATTACATGGAGCTTCTAATGCGCTCGGTGAGGCAAAGCCTTGAGAAGGCTTCCATGGATACGATTATCACCTTTGCAAGGAATAGCTATACCGGAGAGAGCAATATACAAAAACTGGTTAACCGACGCAAGGTCGACGGGCTTTTGCTAATTCACCCGAATATCAGCAGCGAAGACTGGCAGTTTATCAATCTGCGGCGGATCCCCTACGTCGTCCTCCATTTCAAACCCCAGAATGTAAGCTATAACGATATGAATTACATCTTCGTGGACCATGAATACGGAGGGTATCTGGCTACTGAACATCTTATACGGGATGGACGGAGGAATATTCTCTGCATTAACGAAGATTCATCGGAGCTCCAGTTTATTGAGCGGATGTCCGGTTATAAAAAGGCCCTTACTGAATATGATATTCCCGTTGTAAACAGAAACATCCTGTACGGTTCCTGCACCTACGAGTTCGGGTATCAGACAATCATGGATCACCGGGGGATCCTGAGCGACATAGACGGAGTCTTCGCCGAGGCAGATATCATGGCTCTGGGGGCTATCTCGGCCCTGCTGGATATGGGTTTGAGCGTACCCGATGATGTTGCTGTTGTGGGGTATGACGATATCGAATTCGGCCGTATTTTCCGGCCCTCTCTTACAACGGTGCACCAGCCCCGGGAACGGCTGGTTAGTGACGCCTGTGAACGTCTTGTGCGGCTCGTGGATGGAAACGGTGATTCGTTGCTGCAGGAGATGATCAAGCCGGAACTGGTCATCAGGGAGTCCTGCGGTGTAAACCGAAGGACCTAGTTTTTGGTGGAAAACCCTCCGTTGGAGGGATTAAAAAATAGCAAAAGGAGTGAAAAACATGAAAAAAATCATGTTTCTCATCATGATTGCGGGCCTCCTCATGGCCTTCACATCATGCAGCAAGAGCGAAGAGGCAGCTTCGACGCCGGCAGCGCCGGAACAGACTGCTGCCGATGATCCCTATGCAGAGGTTCGGGGAAAGGTTGTTACCATGGCCGGGCCTTTCACGGACAACGATGCCATCAAGTTTGAGCAATCCATAAAATCCTTCGAAGAAGAGACCGGGATCGATATCCAGTATGAGGGAAGCAAGGAGTTTGAGGCTTCTATTTCCATCCGTGTCGAAGGTGGAAATCCTCCGGATATCGTCGATTTCCCCCAGCCTGGTCTACTGGAGACCTTCGCCGGCAAGGGTTATGTTATCGACTTGAACAAGGTCCTGGATATGGACAAGGTGCGGTCAAATTACATTCAGAGCTGGCTCGACATGGCCACCATGGATTCTCCCGACGGCCCCATTATGGCTGGTGTCTGGGGACGTGTTAACGGTAAATCCCTGGTATGGTACAACAAGAAGGCCTTTGACGAAGCTGGTTACGAGGTTCCTGAAACCTGGGAAGAGCTGGTTGAACTGCAGAACACCATACTGGCGGACGGCGACAGCCCCTGGGCCGTTGGAATCGAATCCGGTGCTGCTACCGGATGGCCTGCCACCGACTGGGTAGAGGAGATGATGCTCCGCACCACAAGTCTTGAGAATTATGACAGGTGGGTAGCCGGAGAGCTGAAATTCGACTCCCCCGAGGTCCGCAAGGCAATTCAAACCATGGCTGATATATGGTTCGCAGACGGCATGGTCCACGGAGGCCGCAGGAGTATCGCGACGACAAGCTTTGGGGATGCCCCCAAGGTCATGTTCGAAGATCCGCCCAAAGCATGGCTGCACAAGCAGGGTAACTTTATTACCTCTTTCTTTCCCGACAACCTGACGGCCGGCGAGGACTACGATTTCTTCTACCTGCCAAGTGTGGATCCCCAGTACGGTCGGCCTGTTCTGGTCGCAGGAGATATCTATGCCATGTTTGACGACCGCCCGGAGGTACGCATGGTCATGCAGTACTTCGCAACCGGCGCTTCTGTCGAAGGATGGGTCCGGGCCGGGGGTGCAATCTCTCCCCACAAGGATTCCGACCTTAGCTGGTACAGCAACATCGTTGACCGCAAGGTTGCAGAGGTCATTCAGAATGCTACCAGTGTCCGTTTCGACGGTTCCGACCTGATGCCCGGTGCTGTTGGGGCAGGTTCGTTCTGGAAAGAGATGACCGCCTATGTCTCCGGTTCAAAATCCCTTGACGCGGCTTTGAAGGCCATCGACGCCTCCTGGCCTAACTGACACAGGGAAACTGTTTTTTCTGCTCCGTGAAGGGCCTTTCGGCCCTTCACGGACCAAGCTTTTATAGGAGGCAAGTATGCTGGAAGACCTTAAGCCTTCGTGGCGTTACGTGGCACTGACCGTTCTTCTTGCTTTGACGGCTTTCATACTTTTTGGAGGATTCCTGCTGTTACAGAATCTGCAGAATGCCAAGGTTTTGATGACCTTCTTCGCTGTTGTCTGGGGCCTCGGTTCTGTGGCGCTTCTCTATTTTGTACTCAATCAGATAGCCCAGTCCATGCCGAGAAGAATTCGTTCTGTTGCTGTGGCCCTTGTATTTGCAGGCCCGGCGGTCGCTTTTCTTCTATGGGCCCTGGTCCTCCCGACTCTGCGTTCCCTCGCGCTGAGTTTTATGGACGCCGCGGGAAGGGACTTTGTTTTTTTTAAGAACTATAAATTTGCTTTTACCGATCCCATCATGCTGGAGAGTTTTCGAAACAACCTTCTCTGGATTGTTTTCGGAACCTCTGCCTGTGTGACCCTGGGATTAGTAATCTCGGTGCTCGCAGACAAGAGCCGTTTTGAGAAGGTCATCAAATCTTTGATATTCATGCCCATGGCGATCTCTTTTGTCGGTGCCGGTGTCATCTGGAAGTTTATCTATGCCTACAAAGGTGAAGGTGTCAACGTGGCTGAAATCGGACTGCTGAATGCCATTGTTACAGCGTTTGGAGGCGAACCTCAGGCCTGGCTGCTGGTGCCTTTCTGGAACAATTTTTTCCTGATTGTCATTATGGTATGGCTCCAGACCGGTTATGCGATGGTGATAATCTCGGCGGCAATCAAGGGTATCCCGGAATCGATCAACGAGGCTGCCAGAGTGGATGGTGCCGGGCCGGTGCGCATTTTTTTCAATATAACGATTCCGTCAATCATGCCTACCATCGTCACAGTTACCACAACGATCCTGATATTCAGCCTCAAGCTCTTCGATATTGTCCGGGTTATGACCGGTGGAAACTACGGAACCAACGTTATTGCCAATGAGTTCTACCTGCAGCAGTTCACCTACAATAACTCAGGCCGTGCGTCGGCCATCGCGATTATTCTGCTGGTGGTTATTGTACCGGTCCTTATCTATAACCTGAAGCAATTCCGGGCCAGGAGTGTATTGAAATGAAAAAGAGAGCGGAAAAAAAACTGTTTTCTCCGGGCAGGCTGCTTGTTGAACTCATTCTTGTTGCCATCGTCGTCTCCTGGACAGTCCCCACCCTGGGGGTTTTTGTTACCTCCTTCCGTGATTCCAAGGACATATACGGTTCCGGGTGGTGGTCTGTTTTACCCCATAAAGACTGGGTTGTGACTGAGGAGTACGAGCTGTCTGCCGATACGGATCCTGATGGACCCATAACGATTGAGGGCTACACTGCTACTTTTGAACAGTGGCGTCAGGGTGTAAATGTGGATGACGGTAAACAGCTGCGCTGGATAGGAAATAAGCGGTCCAGAACCATCAGGGGCTACGAAGAAAAGTGGATCGGTTTCGGCGCGAACCTGACAATGAAGAACTACAAGGATGTTCTCTCCGGCGGCGAAGTTTCCTTTATGGATGCCCAGGGAAACACCATCTCCCGGCGGGGTAATAATTTTGCCGATGCTGTTTTGAACTCCCTTGCCGTCAGCATTCCTGCCACAATAATACCCATTCTGATTGCGGCTTTTGCCGCCTATGCCTTCGCATGGATGGAGTTTCCCATGCGAAGACCCCTCTTTACCATGGTTGTCGCTCTGCTGGTTGTGCCCCTGCAGATTGCCCTGATTCCCATATTGCGGGATTTTACCAACTGGGGAATCACCGGGACATTCCTTGCCATGTGGATGGCCCATACCGGCTTTGGTCTGCCCCTGGCAATCTACTTGTTGTATAACTACATCAGCACCTTGTCCAGGGACATCTTCGAATCGGCCTATCTTGACGGAGCCACCCCCTTTACGACCTTTGTTCGTCTTGTTCTGCCGTTGTCTGTTCCGGCTCTGGCAAGCTTTGCGATCTTTCAGTTTCTGTGGGTCTGGAACGATTACCTGGTAGCCCTGGTCTTCCTTGGAGACAAGAACCGGGTTGTAACAAGTGCTCTGGCGGCCATGGTCGGCGAAAAGGGCCAGGACTGGCACCTGCTGACCTCTGGTGCTTTTCTGAGCATGATTCTTCCCCTTGCCGTTTTTTTCGGTCTTCAGCGCTTCTTTGTCCGCGGGCTTATGGCGGGAAGCGTAAAGGGATAGACGCCTGCCTGATGGTTCTTTCTGGCGGTACCGCTTTTTGCCGGTGCCGCCTGTTTAATGATTTTCCATATCCTGTAATGTACTCGCTTGACTCCCCTGGTGCGGAGGGCTACACTGCTCAATAGTTTGGTATACAATTTCTCTGACTTTGTGTACCCGATAGGATATCCAGATTGGAGGTAACTGAATTGTCTGAACTGACGCAACAACAGATTGAGGGATTACGGATGTTTGATACCCCCACCATCGCCAACGCGATAGAGAGGTTTAACGTCCGCCCCCGCACGGAAGGGGCCATGACTCCGGAGATAAAGTGTATACTGCCCTACGGCAAAACCATGATCGGCTATGCCTGTACGGCCAAGGTATCCGCATCGAAACCTCCCACGCCGGAGCAGCTTGAAAACTGGATGAAGTATTTTGAGGTGCTGCAGAAGACTCCCCGTCCAGCAATCGCCCTGATCCAGGACCTTGATCCGGAACCGGTGGGTTCCTTCTGGGGCGAGGTAAACGCCACCACCCATAAGGCTTTAGGGGCTGTGGGTGTAATAACCAACGGCGGGGTGCGGGACCTTAATGAGGTTGCAGAGCTTGGTTTCGGCTTTTTCGCGAAATGTACCCTGGTTACCCACGCCTATATCCACATTGAGGAGTACAATACTCCCGTCACCATCGGCGGCGTTTCGGTAAATCCCGGGGACCTGCTGGCCGCCGACCGGCACGGTGTGGTGCTGATTCCCCGGGAAATTGCTCCGGAACTGGCCGCGGCCTGCAAATTGGCGGGAGACGCGGAGATGCCGGTCCTGGAAAACTGCAGAAAGGCCCTGGCCGAAGGCAGAGAGGTTGATCTTTCCCAGTTACAGGAGTGGCGGGCCGAGATGGGCCGACTGCGGGCTAAAAAATAGTCCTGTTTTCCCTGCCGGATATACCGGCAGGGGGATTCTCTTCTCTCTTCTATGCTTCTATTGTCCTGGTCGCCAGGATACTGACCCCGGATTCCGCGAAGTCATCGAGAATGATATCCCCGCAGCCTACGGGTGGAAGCAGCTTCAGGGAGTAAAGTTCCTGCAACAGCGACGGAATGTGTTCCTTGCCGATGGGTTTATCGGTCTTGACCGGCAGGCGGGATAGTTTATCAGATTCTATTGCCACCGTGGCTGTTACCATACGGCTGGGAGCACGAGCTTCTTCGCTGCCGTAAATTTCGCCCCGGGGACAGCGGTTGCCGCTTACACTTATGTTCTCCGGAGTATCCCATTCCACAAGCAGACCGCAGCCGATGGGACAGCTGATGCATATGAGTTCTTTTTTCATGTCCCCTCCTTTTTGGGGATTTCCAGGGAAACCTCTAAATCTGTTTCTTCCTCCCCGGAAGCCAAACGGGAGGAGATCGCCTCCTCTGCAGCAAGATCAAAACTGATCATCTCCGAGGGCTGAACATAGGGCAGTTTCCGACTGAGGACCTCGCTTCCGCCGAGTCGGACAGACAGAAGAGCTCCGGTTCCGGTAACCATGCTGCGCAGATAAAAGCGGTTTTTCCCTGTCACAGAAAGACGTCCCGGAACTACATACTTTACGTTGCGTCCGGTGCGGACCCGGATCTGCTCCCCGATGGAGACTCCGGACAGAAAATCGAGGACCGATTCCCCGCAGCGCCTGGCCTCTTCCGACGCGTAATCCACCAGGTCGTGCACATGAAGAACGTTGCCGCAGGCAAAAATCCCGGGCACCGAGGTCATGTATCGTGCATCAACAACCGGACCGCCTGTTTCAGGATGGAGCCGAACTCCAGCCTTTCTGGATATTTCATTCTCCGGGACCAGCCCGACGGAGAGCAGCAAGGTGTCGCAGGGTATATGGAAAGCCCCGGAAGCCTCACCTCCGGCTTTTCCCACTGGTGCGACATCGACGCCGCTGATCCTGTTTTTTCCGTATATTCGCGTTACGCTGTGAGACAGGTACAGGGGAATATCGAAGTCCCGAAGGCACTGCACAATGTTGCGGGTTATCCCTGCGGGGTAGGGCTGGATTTCTATTACTCCCAGAACCCTGGCACCGATCCAGGTCATCCGGCGGGCCATAATAAGACCGATATCGCCGGAGCCGACAATGACACATTCCCTGCCCGGAACCATACCGTCTATATTGACCAGGCGCTGGGCAAGACCGGCGGTAAAAATACCTGAAGGTCGTGTCCCGGGGGTGCCGATGTTGCCCCGGTTGCGTTCCCTGCAGCCCATGGCAAGCACGATGGCTCTGCAGCGGAAGCGAAGCATGCCCGATTCCCTGGAAAAGCCGTAGAGCAGGTGAGTGCCTTCTTCCTGCTCCATTTGGGTTACCGTCATGCCGGTAAAGACCGTAACGGATAGCTTATCCAGGGCTGTAACGCATCTCTCGGCGTATTCGGGACCGGTAAGTTCTTCGTTGTACTGGTGAAGTCCGAACCCGTTATGAATACACTGATTGAGAATTCCCCCAAGGGACTCTTCCCTCTCCACCACAGCCACGGAGGCTCCTCTGCGGCTCATCTCCGCTGCAGCGGATAATCCGGAGGCCCCGCCGCCGATAACAACGGCATCAAACTCTGCATGCTTCATGATGTTTTCGCGGGACTGATCCGCTCGCGGACTATCCAGCTGTTCCCCCCCCGTTTTGTTATCTTCTCCCAGGGCAACCCCGTCTCCCTTCTGAGAATCTGCAGTATCTTATAGCTGCAGAAACCTCCCTGGCATCGGCCCATTCCGGCGCGGGTGTAGAACTTTATGCCGTCCAGGCTGGTATGCCCACGTCGGATGGCGGCAACAACCTCCGCCTCGCTTACGTTTTCACAGCGGCAGAGTATATTCCCATAGGCGGGATCCGTCTCTACGGCGGCGTCCTGCTCATGAAGGCTCATGCTGCGGAACCTGGGAACCGCAGGAATTTCTCCCTGATAATCCGGATCTTCAGTCAGGCTGAGTCCTCCCTGCTTCATCAGGTCTTTGACATACTCTGCAATTGCAGGCGCGGCGGTCAGTCCCGGAGACTGGATTCCCGCAACCTGAATGAATCTTACCGCCATTTCGGAACGGGCGATATAAAAATCTCCATCCTCCAGGGAGGGACGCAGGCCTGCGAAGGAGGTGATGATGTCCCGTTCGGACACGGCGGGAATCAGTCGTCGAGCAGAGTAAAAGACCTTTTCAAAATTCTCGCTGCTGGTTGCCAGGTCCTCCTTGTCGTCGGTTTCGAGGGCGGTGGGTCCTATCATGGTTGTGCCTTCCACTGTGGGAATAACCAGCATCCCCTTGGAAACCGGATTTGGTACCGGAAAGATTACCCGGCTGGTATGGGCGGAGGCCTCCCGGTCCAGCAGAAACTCCTCCCCCTTGCGGGGATGTATGCGGAACTCTTCGGCACCGAAAAGCCCGGAGATCCGGTCGGCAAAGAGCCCGGCGGCATTGATCACCCATCTCCCCCTGATGCTCTGTCCGTCGGAACTGTGCAAAACATATTCCCGGTCTCCGGACCCGCTTTTCCCTGATTTGTCTACTCTCGTCACATTGAAATTCGTATGAAGATCAACACCGTTCAGGACCGCTGATTCCACCAGGCTGAATACCAGGCGGTAGGGTTCCACGATTCCGCCTCCGGGCGCGAAAAGGCCTCCCATCACGTCGGAATTCAGTTTGGGTTCCAGCATATGCATCCTGTCGCCGTTGCACAGTTCAATACCGATCGCTCCATTGGCAAGGCCCCGATTGTAGAGCTCCTGAACAATGCGCATCTCTTCAGTGGAAAAGGCAGCCACCAGGATCCCGCAGCGCCGGAAAGGAAAGTGGAGTTCCCGCTGCAGTTTGTCATACATCAGGTTTCCCTGGATCTCGAGCCTCGATTTCAGAAGATCCGGAGAGTGGTGGAATCCGCCGTGAATTACCCCTGAATTTGCCTTGGAGACCCCGAAGCTTACATCGATCTCCTTCTCCAGAAGGGCAATGGAAAGCCGGTAGGCCGAAAGCCGCCTGGCAACAGCAGCGCCGCTGACACCTGCGCCGATAACAACGACATCGTAATTTTTCATCATACTCAACCATAGAATCGCCCCTCCACACTGTCAAGCAAAGAATTAGTGCCTAAATAGTGTCCCGAATCGTGGGGATAAAAACACCGTGCAGCCGAATTCCACCGCTACAATGGAAAAACTCTCCGGAAACGGAACGGCGGGACGGATAATCCATTCTTGTAACTACAGTTAGCCGCTATCCATCCCCACGATTCGGGACAGTAATTATTGCTTTAGGCCCGATTTCCGGCTAAGCTGATTCATGTAAAAGTGAGGTATTTACGTGAAAAGAATATCTTCTGTCCTCCTTCTGCTGTTCCTGATTACCGCCATGCCGGTATCCTCCGTATGGAGCGAGAGTGCTGTTGCGCTGTCGGGAATAGAAAACGCCGGCGGGGATCCCCGCTATGATTACCTGGCGGGTATCTTCGAGGGCCTGCTGCTCTTTGACCTGTCCCGCGCACCGGGTATTGTCCTTGTAAACCGCAGGAGCATCGAAGATGTGCTGGAGGAGCAGCGCCTGGCCCTGACAGGTCTTACAATGGAGGAGAAGTCGGTTCAGATCGGACGCCTGCTGGGAGCCGATGTGCTGATACACGGAAGTTATGTTTTCATGGGCGGGGACGTACTCTTTTCCCTGACCATAACCGATGTGGAATCCGGCTCGGTACGAGCGTTTTCGGAGCGGGGGACAACGGAGAATGCCCTTCATCGCCTCGCCGAGAAGGCTGTGGCGGCCATCAACGGGGGCAGGGTCAGTTTTACCGACCCTGACAGCGGTCGTTCAATCTTGTCTCTCCAGGATGAAAAACCCGGGGAGATCCTGCTCTATTCCAATCTTGTGGACGCGGAAATACGACTGGACGGGGAGTTTATCGCTTATACCACCGGTGATTCCAGGGTCCCCTTTGTAATTACCGGGGTTCGTCCGGGGACCCACGTGGTGGAGACAGATCTCGGCGGAGACTTCGGCATCGTAAAACTTCCGGAGGTGACCTTTCATGACTGGTCTGCCGAGGTCCAGGTCAGTCCCGGGGGCCGTTCCATTCTGCGGGCCAATGAACGTCATTTTAATTCCATCCTCTACGATCTGCAGCAGCTGTTCCGTCTGAGCGAAACCCTGTATTCTTCCGACGGGAAAAATGAAATGAGTTTCAGCAATGATCTTTCCTTTACGGACAGAAAGGGGCGTCCTTTTGCGGCAGGAATAAGCGGTGAGGCAAAATTTGCCGATGGAAAAGGAATCCTCAATGTTGTTTACAGCTATGAAGGAGAAGAACACAGGTTTTCCCTGGATACCGGGAATCAGGAATCTTCACTTGAAAAACAGATAGGTCTCAGCTCTTTGCGTCTGAGTATCGAGTCCCGTTATACGAACTCCTGCAGCATTATCATCTACGTGGACAGAACCGATGTGTACCAGGGTCTTCACCGGGAAGAGGGGAAGCAGGATCGCGGCCTGCAATAGTCCCGCTACTCATGAAAACAGGAAGCCGTAGGGCCGGGCTATTTTGGTTTCCAGTTCGTCCATGCTTATGTAGCGGGCCTCCCGGACGGTCTCCTTCCCTTCGGCGTAGACCAGAATAGCAGGGATGGAATACACGGAAAATCTTCCCGCCGCTTCGGGAATCTGATCAAGATCGACATACCCGGCGCTGACCCGTGGGTATTCCTTCAGAAGTCCCTCCACCTTGGGCCTGATCGCCGTGCATACTCCGCAGTCCGGCCTGCTGAGATACAGCAGGGTCATGGGGTTTTTGCTGATCAGTCGTTCAGCTTCTTCGAGACTCTTCAGGTCAATCATATTCAAGGCAGACTATACCTCAATCAGATTGACACGGCAAGCCGGATATCTGTACCGTGTTGCTCATGCCGGTGGACAACCGAATGCTTCAATCTTCTTTCAGGCAGGGACTGCTGCAGGGAGTGCCGATTTTTATCGGATATTTTCCTGCTGCTGTGGCTTTTGGCCTTCTTGCCCGCAACGGAGGCCTGGATTTCTTTGCCGTTCTTCTCTTTTCCATGACCAACTTCGCGGGGGCCTCCCAGTTCTTGGCATTGAATCTGATCTTGTCCGGGGCCGCCCTCTATGAGATTATAACCGGTGTGCTTCTTGTCAACCTGCGCTACCTCCTGATGAGTGCCTCCCTGCGTCCCAAACTTCGCTGTGGTTTTCTCCTGCGCGGACTTGCGGCGTTTGGCAATACCGACGAGGTTTTTGCGGTTGCTTCGCTTCGGGGCAGCTACCTGGAACCCCGGTATATGGCCGGAATCGAAGCTGTTGCCTATGCCGGTTGGGTTTCAGGAACTGTTACAGGCTATCTTTTTGGAGCTGTCCTGCCCGGACCGATTCAGGCAGCAGTGGGGGGAACCTTGTACGCACTTTTTGCCGCCCTGCTTGTTCCTGAGGTCAAGCGGGAAGGACGGAACCTGGTAGTGGCGGGGCTTGCTGCGGCAATCAACTGCATTATGGTATACGGCGTCGGTCTGTCCATAGGCTGGTCCTTCGTGGTCGCCCTGATTGCGGCGGCTCTTTTCGGTGCTTTCTATATTCCTGCTTCACCGGAGTACCGGGAGGCCGTATGAGAGACAATATTCTGCTGATTATCGCCGGAGCCGCTCTGGCAACCTATCTTCCCCGGGCTATTCCCTTTCTTGTCGGTTTCCCGGAAAAAATACCCGGATTCCTGCGTCGCCTTCTTTCAGTAATGCCCGTGGCCGCCCTGGGGGCGCTGATTTTTCCCGCCGTACTTCTCTCCTTCCCGGAGCGTCCCGCAGCCGGTATCGCAGGGGTCGCGGCGGCAGCTCTTGTCGCCTGGCTCAGGGGAGGGCTTATTATCCCGGTTCTCAGTTCAATTCTGTCCGCTTATGTGATATTGAGTATATAAGGAGATTCTACGGTGCCTTTTAACCTTTTTGTGGTGCTGTTTTTCGTTGGCGGATGGACAGCCGGCAGGATTGCAGCCAGAACAGGACTACCGTCGATTCTGGGAATGGTTGTATATGGCCTGGGATTGAGATTTTTTGCCTATGACGCGATCCCGGATCTGCTCCATGATCTTGATCCTTTTCTGAAGTCTCTTGCCCTTATAGTGATTCTGCTCAGAGCCGGACTGGGAATCAGGAAGGAGACCTTAATGAAAGTTGGCCGGGCTGCCCTGCCCATGGCGGTTATTCCCTGTCTGGCAGAGGCTCTGGTCCTTACCTTTGGATACCACCACCTTTTCGGCTTTCCGATGCAGGTTTCTGCTCTTGGTGCCTTCATGCTCTCCGCTGTATCTCCGGCCGTTGTGGTTCCCTCCATGTTGGACCTCCGGGAACGGGGGCTGGGAAAAAGAAACGAGGTCCCGACAATCGTTCTCGCCGGGGCCTCCGTGGATGATGTGGTCGCGATAACCTTTTTCTCCCTGTTTCTGATGCTTGCTACAGGTGAAGGTGCTTCATCAGCCGCGGATACGCTGGGCCTGGTTCTCGAAATTCCCCTCTCCATTATCGGAGGAATTGCAGGAGGAATAATCCTTGGATTTGCCCTTGCTGCCTGGTTCAAGCGTCATCATGAACGCATACGGGCCACCGAAAAGACTCTGCTTCTTCTGATGGTCGCCATTGTGCTTGTTGAAATCGGGCATGTCCTTCATCTTGCCGCTCTTCTGGGGGTTATGACTGTCGGGTTCATTCTTCTGGAACGTGCAGAGCCGGTCGCTCATGAACTGGCCGAGAAACTTGGAAAGGTCTGGGTTATCGCCGAGATTGTCCTTTTTGTACTGATCGGACTTGCAGCGGATATGTCCACCGCGATTGAGGCTGGTGCAAAGGGGCTGTTCCTGATTTTTCTTGGACTCTTTGCCCGGTCCATTGGTGTTATGCTTGCTACTGCCTTTGATAGACGTCTTAGGCTGAAGGAACGTATTTTTTGTCTTCTGGCCTATCTGCCGAAGGCAACGGTTCAGGCGGCCCTGGGAGCAGTTCCCCTGGCAGCGGGTGTCTCTGGAGGAGAGGTCCTGTTGTCTGTCGCTGTCCTTTCCATTGTAGTAACAGCACCTCTCGGGCTTATCCTGGTTCGGATTTTCGGACCGAAGCTGCTTTCCTGATACACGAGACTACTCGTTTGGCGGGGATTATAGTATTTTTCTATAATGAAGCTCAGAGGATTATCTGAACAGCCTGCCTTTGGGGCTCCTCATTTACTATCAAGCCGCCTGTACGACCTTTTTATGGTGCCCCTGGAGGCGGCGGGAATAGCGCGCTTGCGACGAAGAATTATACCTCGGGCTGAGGGTAATGTTCTGGAAGCCGGTGCCGGAACGGGGGTTAACCTGAAGTACTATGATCAGGGGCTGATCGCTTCTCTCATTCTCAGTGATCACAGCCCCGGCCGCCTGCTTCATAAACGGGCCTACAGCTGCGGAGCAGAGGTGGTTAAAGCGGATGTTACTCAGCTTCCCTTCGAGGATGAAACCTTTGACACCATTGTTTTTACCCTGCTGTTCTGTTCCGTCCAGGACCCTTCCAGAGGGCTTGCGGAAATCAGGCGGGTTCTCAAACCGGGGGGTAAAATCATCTTTCTCGAGCATGTGCTTGGATGTTCTCGATTTACCCGGGCAATGCAGCACTCCCTGACCCCCTTCTGGCGGCTGATCAGCGGAAACTGTCACCTGAACAGGGAAACCTTCGATCTTATCGCCGGTTCAGGATTCGCTATTGAAGAACGTATGACCAATGCAGGTTGTGTTCTCAGCGCAGGGATCGGTCGCCGATAATTCAGGATTATAATCGATTCAATCTGAAGTTTTCGGCTGATTTTCATGAGCTCAGAATGGCTGCAGAGTGTTAGTTTTTTATTAGCTCAGGGTTTATTTTTCCACGTCTGTATTAAATTCCGCGTTATGTGTATGCTTATACTGGTGAAAGAATCAACAATAAAGACAGTACCTTCCGGCGAAACTGGGGATATCTCCCTCTATCCCGGAGAATTATACATACACACCGGCGGTCCGGGGCCACGGGTCTGGACCCTTCTTGGTTTCTGCGTTGCAGTGGCTCTTTTTAACCGCAAAGCGGGAGCAGGTGCAATATGCCACGCCCAGCTTCCTCAGCGGCGCTTGAAGAACCTGGACTGCAGCACAGACTGTCCGGAGGACTGCGAAAAACTATCTGAGGACCCGGGGAAATTCAGATACCTGACCTGTGCTTTCAAGCAGATGCTCAAGGTTCTTACGGGCAAGGGACTACCCGCTTCCAGTCTCTCTGCCTATCTTATAGGAGGGTCAGAGGTCGCTCCGGCGGGAAAGGATTTTTTCCGCGTGGGAGCCGGGAATATAGAGATGGCCAGATCCCTGCTTCAGAAAAACAGGATATCCCTTATTTTTGAAGACACGGGAGGAAAAATCGGGCGCAGCCTCTATTTCTTTCCTGCAACGGGAAAACTCTATTACCGCTTTCACGGAGAGAAGGAGTTTCGTTTACTATCGGAATAAGTCCGGATTATGGGCGCGTCCCATTCTAACGTACCAGGGGATTTGCAAAGCCGAGACCGTCGAGATCCTTCAGGACGCTGTCAAGCTTTTCTTCTGATACCTCCGGAATTATGACCCGGTAATAGCTGCCTGACTGCTGTATTTTCGCCTCCAAACCTGCCCCGCTTAAACGTTGGGTAAGCCGTTCGGCGTTGTTCCTGTCTCCAAAGGAGGCAACCTGAATGGATTTGCCGGAGGTTGAGCCGGTCTCCTGGTCCTTTATTGACGATACCCCTGCTGTTCCGGCACTTCCAAGGGTCTCAACAAGCACATCGGCCGTACCGCTTTTCAGCATGTCGAGACGCTCAGCCGCTGCCCGGGAGAGGTCGATAATCCTTCCCTGGATAAAAGGTCCCCGGTCATTTATGCGGACAACAACGCTTTTGCCGTTCGCGGTGTTTGTTACCCGCACCCGTGTTCCAAAGGGCAGTGTTTTGTGGGCCGCAGTGAGGTCATTGGTGTTGAAACGTTCCCCGCTCGCGGTAATCCTGCCGTGAAACCCGGGACCATACCAGGATGCACCACCGCTTTCCCGGTATGGCTGGTCCTGCGACCAGGATGTCAAGGAAAGCAACGCTGCCAACAGGATAAGGAGTACAGACGCTTTGACTGATCTCTTCATAGTTAGTAAATTTAACAGGAAATGGGAAAAAATCCCATAGGAGGGCGCATATGAGTGTCGAAGAAATTGGACCAATGACACCTGTTTCGACTCCTGATTCGCCCAGGAGAGAGTATACCGAGAGCGAACGGATCCGGGAGGAAGAACGTATCCGCGAAGAAGAGCGTATCCGTCAGGAGGAAGAGGAAATCCGGAGACGGGAGGAAGAGATCCGCCGGGAACACCAGATAGACGAATTTGCCTGAGGACGCTTTAGCACAATTTTCTTGAGAAAGCGTAAAAAAGCTACTACTATGATAATAAGTGAAACAGAAAAATGGTTTTTCGGCCGGGGCCGTTTTTTTCCTTCTTCTCTTTTCGGGGGGGTTACTGTATTCCCAGCAGGAACCGCCGAGGGTAGCGGTCTATTTTTTCAGTACTGCTTCGGATGATCCGGGAATCAACAGCCTGGCTGAGACAGCGGGAGAGACTCTCGTTCTGAGCCTTCAGCTTCTTGACCGGTACAAAGTCCTATCCATGGATTCTCCCTCTCCCCTTGATTCCGAAAGCGCCTTTGAGGAACTGCGGCAGAGTTTTATCGACTACGCAGTATACGGTTCCATAGAAGTACTGCCGGAGGGAGGGTATAGTGTCCGGACCTTTTCCTGGGATTCCGCCAATAAGATCGAAACCCGGCATGAAGAAATTATCGCCGAGAGCGTTTTTGATCTCTTTGATGCAATAGACCAGGCAACAACGCAGGCCGCCCGGGAGTTTACCGGAATCCATGTCGGGTATGGCAGTCTGGTTTTTGATAATCCGACTAAAGGGCTATCCTACCGGATTGAAGTGGACGGAATTCCTGCTGGAGACAACATTCCCCGGCGGGATGTGCTCTACGGTGATCGAAAGGTCTCGGTATATCTGCTGACAGATAGCGAAGAGACCGGACCCTACCATCTTGTAAGTTATCTTCTCGATATTGAAGAGGGCCGGGAATATCTGATTCCCATACAGGTCTCTCCGGGTCTGGATCTAACTGACTGGAATGACGGTATTTTTCCTCCGGCTCCCATGGAAGGTTCACACGTTATAAGCTCCCGTCCCAGGAACGCGGCTGTCTATTCCGGGGAGGAGTTTCTCGGCCGCACCCCCCTTGTAAGCGACCCGGTGCTCCTCGGGCCGGGAAACTATCTGCGGATCGAAGGGCCGCATTTGATCCCCCTTGAGGCGGAATTTCTGCAGCCGAACCAGCTTTTTGAGCTCTACCCTGACCCCGGGGATCCTGCAATACGGCCGGCCTTGAACAGTGTCTGGCTGGGTGCGGCAACCAATGTACTGCTGACGGCCGGACAGATGGCCTTCATGTTCCTCCCTGGTGTCGAAGATGGACCCCCACCCTGGCCAATGATGCTGGCGGCTTCTCCCCGTTTCGGCTACGCCCTGCAGGACGATCTTGTGACCTCGGGAATCCTCAGCGCGGGATCGGCCCTCTCTCTGGGACTGATTATGTGGGCCAGCGAAATGGAGTATATGGAGGACGACCTCAGTATCGCTCTCTGGCAGATTCCTTTCTGGTCTTTTGTTCTGTACGATCTTATCGCCTCGCCCTTCTCTGCAGCTGCGGACAACAGGGCCACCCTCCGCAGGATCAAGGAAGAGGGACTGCCGGACACGGAAAAACGGAGTCGTCCCTGGATCAGTAAACCCTACACCGCGGGTCAGATAGGCGGAGGGGCCTGGTTTATGGCCGGTGCCGGCTTTGACGCCCTCAAGGATTTTTTCTCCTTCAATATTTATGCGGGAATCAGCGGCGATTATTTCGAGCCCCTCAAGCCCATACCCTCCGCAACGGCAAAAACACTGATCTTTCCGGCGGCTCCCTTCGATGTTCCGATTGAACCGTATATTGCCGCTCTTCTGCATGTAGGCATAAAGGACCTCGTCTTCTCCGGAGCGGCGGGCCCGGCTCTGGGCATCGAGGTACCCGCAGATCTGCCCCGGCTGCCGAAGATGACGCTGTTCTTCGAAGTGGAGTACTTTTATTCTCCCGCAGGCGGATTTCCCATGATCGGATTCGGAGCGAAGCTGAAATGAAGAAGCCATCATTCGGATTTTTACCTATCTTCGCGACCTCTCTTCTGCTGCTCTTATTTGGAGGATGTGAATACCTGTTCTATTCCCCCGCCTTCATGCCAGCGGTAAGCGAGACGAAGCTCAGGGTCATGGCCGGAAACTATGAAGAGTATTACGACGACGAGCGGAGTGCCTATGGTACGTGGTCCTTTACGGACCCTTCCCTGCAATTTGATTCTCCCTTTACTACAGGGACAGAAGTACCGGCCATGCGTTCTCTCAGAATAGGGAATGAGATGTGGCATGGGGTTTCAGAATTTCTTGGCATGTTTTTCAGTTCGGCTATTCCTGTTTACGGCGGTTCAGGAAATGGTTCAGGAGCTTTCCATGGTTATGGTGTTTCATTTGCCTATAATTCTTACAATGCGACCGGTTTTGATCTACCCTTTTCAGCCCCCAAGGGAATAAACGGAAACGGTCGGACCACAAGTCTTTCAGGAAATCTGGCCGTGGTGGAAATATCAGCTGACGGGCTGAAGGATGCGCTCCGCGGGGACGGTACCTTCGTTTTTGGTAACGGTCCCTCTGACTACGGCTTGTTGTATCTCGTTTTTTATCATGACAGCGGATTAACTACGGTAGTGTATCAGCATAAGAGCAGTATCTCGGCCGGCAGTTTTTTTCCAGAGGGCAGATTCACTTTCATTATCAATGTCTTTCCCGACTGAACACTTGCTTGAAGTTCCTGCCGCTGCTGCGGTATAGTAGGCGCTATGGCACCGAAAACCTCTCATTGGGCAGACGTCAACGCTGACAAGATTATCAGAGAAAAGGGTGAAAAGCCCGTTTATACCTGTGCTTCAGGAATTACTCCCTCCGGCACAGTCCATATCGGCAATTTCCGCGAGATTATCTCCACCGAGCTGGTGTCCAGGGCACTGAAAGACCGGGGAAAAAAGGTTCGCTTCATCTACTCCTGGGACGATTTTGATGTATTCCGCAAGGTCCCAAAGAACATGCCTGATCCGGAGGAGTTGGAAAAGTACCTTCGTAAATCAATTACCGAAGTTCCGGATCCCCACGGACGGGAGAAGAGCTACGCCCGGGCAAACGAAAAGGCCGTGGAGGATCTGCTTCCCCTGGTGGGCATAAACCCTGAGTATATCTACCAGGCAAAGCAGTATGGAGCTTCCGGGTATGCTGCGGAAATTCGTACCGCCCTGGAACACCAGAATGCTGTCCGGGCTATCCTGGACGAGCACCGCACAAACCCGCTCCCGGAGGAGTGGATTCCCGTCTCGGTCTTCTGTACCGCCTGCGGCAAAGACACTACCAGAGTAAAATCCTGGGACGGCGACTGGTCGATCGACTACAGCTGTGAATCCTGCGGCAACAGCGAAACCCTGGACCTCCGTAAGGCCTCGACGGTCAAGCTTCCCTGGCGTATAGACTGGCCTATGCGCTGGTACAAGGAAGGGGTTGATTTTGAACCAGCAGGAAAGGACCACCATTCCGAGGGCGGCAGCTTTGATACTGCCCGGAAGATTGTTCATGCTGTTTTCGGCGGCGAGGCTCCGGTAACATTTCAGTACGATTTTATCCGCATAAAGGGCAGGGGAGGCAAAATCTCCTCTTCCTCCGGAGAGGTTGTAAGCCTCGCTGATGTCCTCGAGATCTATACCCCCGAGGTAACCCGTTTCCTCTTTGCCGGGACCAGACCGAACGCCGAGTTCGCCATCTCCTTCGACCTGGATGTTCTCAAGATATATGAGGACTATGACAAGTGCGAGCGTACCTTCTTCGACAAACCGGAGACGGAAAAACAGCGCAAAAAATGGGAAAAGCAGGCCCGGATCTATGAATTGTCCCAGGTGGATGTACCCCCGGAGAAGATCCCCTATCAAATTCCCATCCGCCACCTTACCAATCTGCTTCAGACCTATAATGGCGATATAGAACAGACCATTGCTTCTCTGCCGGACATTCAGGACCATCAGATAAAGAGGCTTCGGAAGCGTGCGGAATGTGCCTGGAAATGGATTACTACCTACGCGCCTGAGGATTTCCGGTTTTCCCTGAAGTCTGCTGATTCATCTCCTCTTGATGTATCTGATGCAGAAAGATCTGCCTTACATGCGCTGGCCGGGATAGTCCGCAATCTGCAGGACCACGATGAGAAATCCCTCAGCGAGGCCATCTATGCTGTAGCAGGTGAGAACGGCTTCGAGGCTCCGGATTTCTTCGCCCTGGTGTACAGGTCTGTTATCGGCAAGGAGAAGGGGCCGCGTCTGGCAGCTTTTATTCTAAGCGCCGGTAAGGATCGGATACTTCCCCTGCTGGAGATGTACTGATTCCTTTGGCCGGCGGGGTTCATGGTAATCCGGGACAAATGAGGAGGGCATAAGATGCGAAAGAGCGTCTCCCATGGTCAAAACGGATGGTTTCTTGAGAATAATACCGTCCGGCTTTTTCTGACTGAGTTCGGCGGACATATGGCGCCGGTCAGCTTTTTTCATTCTTCGAAGAATCCTCTGGAGCCCTACTTCATCAGTCCCTGGCAGGATGAGCACCAGATACCTGAGCGGCCGGTTCTTCGACCCATGCGGGGTGATTTTTTCTGTGCCCCCTTCGGAATCGACAACAGCTACCGCAAAGAGGAGCATCCATCCCATGGAGAATCGGCGGTCGGTCAGTGGGATTCCCCAACGGTAACCATTGAAGGGGAAGATGTTTTTTTGTCCACGAGGATTAAGACTACGGCCAGGGAAGGCTCCATTAGGAAGGAGATCTTTCTGAAAAAAGATGAATCCGTTATCTACCAGAGGCACTGCATTGAAGGGTTCTCCGGTCCCCTGAGTTTCGGACACCACGCGATTCTCGATCCGCCGGAAAAGGGGAGCCTCCAGATTGGCCATAGTCCCATTCAGTTCGGCATGGTTGCTCCCAGACCGGAAGCGGCTTACTGCTCCCGGGAGTACTACTCTCTGTCTCCTGCTTCCCGGTTTACCAGAATAGAAAAGGTCCCGACAATCTGGAAGGAGGAACCCTACACAGACTGTTCCCGTTTTCCTGCCCGGGAAGGCTTTGGCGACATTCTTCAGATCTACCAGCGTCAGCCTAAAAATCCCGGAAAACCTGCCTGGCTCTGTGCAACCGTTGCCTCCAGGGGCTATCTCTGGTTTGCCTTGAAGAACCCGGCGCTGCTCAATTCCACGGTCATGTGGATGGAGAACCGCAGCCGTCATCAGGTCCCCTGGAACGGCAGGACCTGCTGCCTCGGCCTCGAGGATGTCTGCTCGTACTTTGCAGCAGGGCTGAAACATTCCGCCAGAAAAAACATGCTCAGCGAACAGGGTATCCCGACATCGCTGCGTTTGAAGCAGAATAAATCTCTTACTGTTCCGTATATTCAGGGCCTGGCACGGATTCCTAAAAGCTACGGGAAGGTTGTTCGCGCCCGCTTTGAGAAATCGGGTGTAGAGTTCACCGATTCCACAGGAAACAGGATAGAGATACCTGTCTCCTGGGAATTCCTTTTTGAATAGAATGCGGGTATCCTTCGGGGCTTTATGTAAAAGGATACCCCATTAATCAACTTGCCGTGGCATGGGGCAGTACGGCGATCTGGTTGTCCAGAGCCTCTACCCCGTCAATGCCGCGTACAGCAGCTTCTGCTTCCCTGGCTTCCTCTTTGGAAGAAGCCACTCCGTTCAGAACCAGACGCCCGTTCTCCATAACTGCAGAAAAACCCTGCACCCTGATTTTCTTTGTATAGATAATCTCATTTATGACTGCGGCTTCGATGCTCCTGTCCTTCAGACGCCGGATGCCAAGTTTTTCATCTGCAGAGCTGACGGTGAGTTCCCGAAATTTGTCTATGAGAGTGGCTGTTCCCGCAGGGTTGAGAGAAGCGGTATTTATTGTGAGATCATAGATGTCCCCGTCCTGCCAGTTCAGATCGAAAAAGTACTTCAGAAAGCCCTTTCTGTCATGATCGCTTTGTCGGATCATGTGCTCCGCAGTCCTTTCATCGCATTTATGGGCCAGCTTTATCCGACGTGTTCGAACATCGAGGGGGGCTACGAGACGAACAGAAACGACGCCCGGAATCCCCTGCAGGATTGCGCCGGCTCCTCTTCCAAGGATTATGCAGTTCCCCTGCGCAGCTTCCTCGAAGACGATCTCTTTCAGGGTCTGAAGAAAGCGCAGACGCCGCTCGGGCAGCAGGCTCAAGGGACCGGGTTTTCGCTCATCGAAATGCCTGATGTCCTGGGGCTCAATCTTTTTCTCGATCATGCGGGATTCGATGAACTCACGCTCGATAAAACGGTATCCGTTGATTTTTGTAAGTTCCCTGGCTGTTTCTTCCCCGTTGGCAGCGAGTTCGCGGGATATACATATAACCGCCATACTCCACCTCCTCCACCTGTAATCGGCCGAGTCGGAAGCCCCCTCCGGACGCGGCCGGTTGGTGTCTATGCTATTAATATACGACTATATTGTTGCCGAGAATACGGTATATGCTGCAATAGGCGGGGGTTTTTCCCTATGACAGAAGGCGTTTCAAAAGGGGATCCTTGTTGCGCCACTTCGGGTTCACCTTTACCCGGAGATCCAGCTCCACGCGGTGGGGAAATATAGTCTCCAGGTCCCGGCGGGCCCCCTTGCGGATTTCGTTTATCAGCTTGCCTTTTTTTCCCACCAGTATACCTTTCTGGCTCTCCCGCTCGACCACCAGAAATGCCCGAATCCAGAGCTTGTAGCGGGTCTCTCCGGCGGAGGTCAGGACTTCCCGCTCTTCCATATCGGCGATTTCCACATAGATGGCGTGGGGAAGCTCCTGGCTTACCCGGTTAACCGCCCACTCCCGGATGATCTCCGCAGCCCGAAAGCCGGGTTCCTGGTCGGTATAGTACTCCGGCGGATAAAAGAGGTCCCCTTCGGGTGCGCGGCGGTACAGGATCTCCAGCAGTTTCTCTGTACCCTCCCCGGTTCGGGCGGAAAGGCTGAGCAGTTCCGCAGGATTGAGTTCGCTGCGCAGGAGCTCACTGATCTGATCGATCTTCGCCCCCGGCAGGTCGCTCTTGTTTATTACCGCGATTGTAGTCTCTCTTCGTGGAGACAGAAGAGCCATGAGGGTCTTTTCTTCCGGGCCGGCCGGCCGGGTGGGGTCAATCATATAGATGACCAGGTCAATCTCGTCCAGGGCGGAGAGAGCGTTCTCCTTCAGATAACGGTTCATCTTCTTTTCCGAATCATGGAATCCCGGGGTATCCAGAAACACTATCTGACCCCTGTCGTCGGAGTGGATCCCGCGGATGGTGTTTCTGGTCGTTTGCGGGGATGGCGCCACAATGGAAACCTTGTTCCCGCATAATGTGTTGAGCAATGTCGATTTTCCCACCGAAGGGCGTCCGATAATGGCCGCAAAGGCTGCTTTCATGGCTCTGATCCTACTCTTAGTTCACTTTGATTGACAATAGGTGCTTTACGGTAGTATGTATATAGTCCACCCTGGTGGGGAGTTTTTTTTAGGAGAGAGTAATGCGTCTCGAAGATGACAATGAACAGGATAAGCAAAAAGGTCCGGAACCCTTGATTGAACGGATGCTGAAGACCCGGAACATTCTTCTTTCGGGCGAGGTCAACAAGGAGCTTGCCGAGAGGGTAATCCGTCAGCTGCTCCTTCTGGAAACCGAAGGGGAAGAGCCCATTCGGGTTTTTATCGACTCCCCCGGCGGGGATGCAGATGCGGGATACGCAATCTTCGATATGATCCGATTCGTTACTCCCAAGGTCTATACCATCGGTATGGGACTGGTTGCCAGTGCCGGCGCGCTGATTCTGCTGGCAGCACCAAAGGAGAGGCGTCTGGGGCTTCCCAATTCCCACTATCTTATTCACCAGCCCCTCAGCGGGGTTCGCGGGGTTGCAACGGAGATCGAGATTCACGCCAAGGAGATCGAAAAGCTCAAATCAAAGATCAACAAGCTTATCTCCGATGAGACCGGTCAGGATATCGAAAAAGTAGAAAAGGATACCGACCGGGACTACTGGATGAATGCCGCTGAAGCTCAGGAATACGGCCTGATACAGCGGATTGCTGCAAACCGTTCCGAACTGGGAGAATAACATGAAATACAGCTTTCTGGAAAAAGAGATCAAACGAAGCTTTCAAGGTCTGCCGGAGACCCTTCCCGGGGGCAGCAGGGTATCGCACGGCAAGGTCCGGGATATCATCGATCTTGGGGATACCCTGGTTATCTCCACCTCGGATCGCATCTCGGCCTTTGACCGGGTATTAAGCACCATTCCCTGCAAGGGAGAAGTGCTTAACAAGCTTGCGCTGCACTGGTTTTCCCGAACCGAGGATATATTACCCAACCATATAATCGAGAGCGTTACCCCCCGAACCGTGGCGGTTCGGAAATGCGAGATGCTCCCGGTGGAGGTCGTTGTCCGGGGATACCTTACCGGTTCCGCCTGGCGGGATTATACGGCTGGTAATACAGTCTCCGGAATTGCTCTGCCTTCCGGGATGCAGATGAACCAGCGTTTTGAGACCCCACTGATTACCCCTTCCACCAAAGCGGAACAGGGACTTCATGATGAGCCGATCTCATCGGAAGAAATACTTCGTCAGGGTCTGGTGGATCCCGCTGTATGGGACACGGTACAGAAAGCGGCCGCTGCGCTTTTCCGCCGGGGTACCGAGGACTGTGCCAGTCAGGGGCTGATTCTGGTGGATACCAAGTACGAATTCGGAATCCTGGACGGGAAGGTACACCTGGTAGATGAGGTTCATACCCCCGATTCAAGTCGATTCTGGTATGCCGAATCCTATGAAGAGCAGTTCAAAGCCGGTAAAGACCCCCACAAGCTGGACAAGGAGTATCTGCGGCAGTGGCTTATGGAGAAGGGCTTCATGGGTGACGGAGATGCCCCGGATATTCCCGACGAGGTCCGCATAGAGACGGCCCGGCGGTATGTCGGTGCCTATGAAGGCATTACAGGAAGCGCTTTTACACCTGAAGCAGGCGATATTGACGAACTTGCCGCTGTCGATGAATATGTAAAGAAACTGAGCTGATCCCTGAAGCCCCAGGGGGATTCCGCGGTTCTTCCTTGTGGAGGTAAGCTGTGAAAGTGAATTCCCTTTGGGTGTCAGTATTAATACTTTTTGTTCTTGCCGGATGTGCCGGTTGTCCCATGGATCCCTTTGGAAACAGCGACAACCGGCTCGTTATTTTAAGTTATAACTGTCAGAACCTCTTCGATGATATCGATCATGGCGGGGAGTACCCCGAATACGATCCCTCTTCGGGTATCTGGAGCAACGAGGCCTACCTTGGAAAGCTTGCTGCCCTGGCGGCGGCGATCCGGAAAGCTCCGGAGGAACCCGATGTACTGCTGCTCCAGGAGGTGGAGAACCGTGGGACTCTCGAGCGTCTGTCCAGGGACTTTCTGCCTCTCGGGGGCTACGGTTTTTATGCCGCTCCGCAAGCCCGTGGCGCCGCCGTCCAGACGGGCGTTCTCTCCCGTGTACCAGTCGAGAAGCTTCTGGTACACCGGCCCGGCGGCAGCGAATCCGAGCGCAACATACTTGAAGTATGGCTGAATCCCGAACCTGACGACAGGAGCGGTCGAATCGTGCTCATGAACAACCACTGGAAATCCCGCCTGGGCGGGGCTGAGGTCACTGAGCCGCAGCGCCTTCGCTCTGCTCTGCTGCTTCGACGCCGGATTGAGGAGCTGAACAGGACCTTTCCGGGAATCAACATACTCCTGGCCGGAGACTTTAACGAGGACCCCTGGGAGGAGGGGAGGGGATATCAGGTTGCCCTTGGCATAAAGGACGGCCCAGGCGAAGCGCCTGTAATCAGGGTTGTGGATTCCGACGAAGATGCTTCCGGGGATGGATCGCAGCAGACATTGGACTTGTTCGCTTTCTGGTCGGAAATCGCGACAGGAGGCAGTTACTACTACGCAGGAGCCTGGGAACGGATTGACCACTTTTTCTGGAACCCTAGTCTGTCAGATGGGCTTGGCTGGGATGTTGCCGAGTGTATTCTGGTGAACGATCCGATGCTTCTGAATGAATACGGAATTCCCCAGGCGTACAGCGCAAAGACAATGAAGGGGTACTCTGATCATCTGCCGTTGCTCCTGGTACTGGAAAAACTATAGGCCGGCGGAAGATCAGTTCTCTTCCGTATCGTTATCCGGGCCTTTGTCTACCAGTCGCTCCAGGCTGGTTTCCAGGCGTATAAAGGATCCCAGGGAATCCTCGAAGTTCTTGGCCGCGTTTCTCAGCTGCGTCCCTGTAACGGTATAGCTCCTTGCGAAGGAGCGGAAGTCCCGCTGCAGCATGTAAAGGGATTCCATCAGTTCTTTCTGATGTTTTGAAAGGGCAAAACCTTTGAGCCCCACAGCAATGGTCTGCAGATAGATAAAGAGACTTCCTGGACTTACGGGTACTACGCTTTTTTTCAGGGCATAATCCATGAGACCGTTCTGGTTTTCAATAAAGGCCCGATAGTACAGGTTTTCCGAAGGGATATAGAGCAGGGCAAAATGGAAGGTGTTTTCCTCAGGGCGGATATACTTTGCAGCTATATCATCCACATATCCGCAGAATATCTTTCGCAGCTCCCCGGTTCTGGTCTTGTTTTGGGTGCTGGTCTCTTTGTCCAGCAGAGCTGCAATGCTCTCATAGGGAAACTTTGCGTCGATAGAGACCATCCTGTCGCCGACTCTGACCGCAGCGTCCACCCGGGTTCCGTTATTAAAACGGTGCTGAAGCAGGATATACTGGGGTGGAAGCCATGCTTTGAGCAGGTCCTCAAGGAGCTGCTCCCCCATACCTCCCCTGGTTCTGGGTACAAGAAAAGCCCGGGTCAGGGTTTCCATCTCCCGGGCTATTGAGTCTATTCGGTCCATCCGGCTCATCAGCTCCGCAGGCATAGCCGATTGTCCGGACCGGCTTTTGGCTTGAAAAAGAAGAACCGTTGAGAGCAGGGCAAAAAAGGCGGCAGCAGCTATGGCTGCGATCAGATATACCTGGATTTCTTCCACCGGGAATATCCGTCCTATGAATCCCCGCAGCCCATACCGGATTCGGTGAGATTCAGCTGGTAAAACAGGTGCTCGATTTCCAGTCCGATATTAACGTTGTGAATCGTGCAGTTTGCCGGACAGTCTTTATCGCCGCCGGCACATTTCAGTTCAACCGCGGCAAAGTTAAGGATGCCCTTGATTCCGGAGGATACCATCAGGTCGAATACCTGGGATGCCGCGCTGTCGGGAACGGCGATGATTCCGACCCGGATGTTGTTTTCCTTTACAAACTCAGGAAGCTTCTCCAGCGGGTACACGGGTATTTCCGTTGTGTTATCCACGTGTTCCGGGGCGGCGTCAAAACCGGCCTTGATTCGGATTCCCTCGTGATGAAACTCGTCAAAACGCATCAGGGCGGTTCCTATGCGTCCGCATCCTACGATTATCACATTCTGGTTTTCATCATAGCCCAGAACGCGGTCCAGCCTTTCGGTCAGCTCATCTATGTTATACCCCCCTCTTTTGTTGCCGGGAAGATTGAGGTTGGAAAAATCCTTTCGTACCAGGGCCGGGGATACACCGATTGCGTCGCCAAGGTTATTGGAAAACACCCGTTCCAGTCCGAGGGCTTTCAGCTTGCCTAGTATTCGTTTGTATTTTGTCAGGCGCAATATAAGTTCTTTATTCATGTTACCTTCTCAATAAAGTGAATTCGTTCACATAAACTGGGTTACGTTAATGAAAATTAGTATTTTGGGCAAGAATAATTCTATAAAAATCGCAATATTTTAATCCTCCGGGATAACAAATACTTGTCACGATAGCCGCTTCCCGATACACTGCAGGCGGCTAGGCTAATACTGCAATTGTATGATAAGGGAGGTTGCATGTCTACTCAAATGGTGGCGGATATCCAGTTCTCCTCCGAACTGTTGAAGTTTATCGAGGAATGGAAAGAAAAACCCGGGAACCTGATTATGATCCTGCACAGAGTACAGGAAGAATTCGGGTATATCCCGCGCCAGGCGGCCATGAAGGTCGCCGACCTGCTGGATGTTCCTTTGGCAAAGATCTATGGTGTTGTTACCTTTTATCACTTCTTCAAGCTGAACAAACCGGGTCGGCACAATATTCAGGTGTGTATGGGAACAGCCTGTTATCTGAAAGGTGGCGAGGACCTGATCCAGGAACTTGAAAACCTCCTCGGAATTGGAGTTAATCAGGTTACCGATGACGGGGAGTTCTCCATCGAGGCAGTGCGCTGTGTTGGCTGCTGCGGTCTTGCACCGGTTATGGTTGTAGGCGAAGAGGTCTTCGGTAAGGTTACAAAGGATGTTCTGCCCGACGTTATTGCCCAGTTTCGGAATACCTGATGCATTTTTCCGTCGGTGATTTTATCATCGATCTGGTGGATAATTCACTCGAAGCAGATGCTGATCTGATTGAGGTAAAAATCCTGGAATCGGATACGGATATTTCTGTTTCCCTGCGGGATAACGGTAAAGGAATGGATCAGGAGCTGTTGTCGCGAATCAGGGATCCATATTACACCGATGGAATAAAGCATCCCGGACGAAAGGTCGGGTTGGGTATCCCGTTTCTGATACACGCGGCAGAACAGTGCGGCGGGGTATTCAGGATTGAATCAGTGCCCGGGGAAGGGACGGAGGTCTTCTTTTCCTTTCCTGCTGATCATATCGATACCCCCCCCATCGGAGATCTGGCGGAGACCCTCTCCGATGTCGTACTGAAACCGAAGGAATACGAAGCGGTTCTGCTGCATAGTGTGCATGATGGCTCCGGTGAATGGAGCTATCGGGTTACACGGTCGGAATTGATAGAAGCCCTGGGAGAACTTGAAAGCGTTGTCTCCCAGAACCTGGTTCGCCGCTACATGGCGTCCCATGAAGAAGAAATACAAGGTAAAGAGAAATAAGGAGCGGTACCATGACTTTGGAAGAGCTGCGCGCCCTGCGGGAGCAAAAAAAGAAAGAGCTGGACAGGCGGGATGTTTCAGGAAAAAGCATCCAGATTGTTGTAGGGGGAGGTACCTGCGGTATAGCCGCCGGAGCCAGGAAAACCCATGCAGCCTTTTTGGATGAACTGGAAGAGAATAATCTGACTGATGTTGTCGTCAAGCAGACCGGCTGCCTGGGGCTCTGCCACGCAGAACCGACGGTAGAGGTAATGATGCCAGGCATGCCGACAGTGATTTACGGTAATGTAGATGATGCTGTGGCCCGCAAGATTGTTCATAAACATATAATGGCACATGAACTGGTCAATGATCATATCTATGATCGGCCTGCCGTGGACATCATTGAGAAGGGGGGGAAATAGGATGAGCTTCAAACATTATGTACTTGTCTGCGGCGGTACCGGATGCGAATCCGCGAAGGCGGATGATATCTTCAAGAATCTTATCCATGAAGCTGAAAATGCAGGAATCCGGGAAGAGGTCCAGATTCTGAAAACCGGTTGTTTCGGTTTTTGTGAACAGGGACCTATCGTAAAGGTTCTTCCCGATGAATCTTTTTATGTCCAGGTCAAGCCGGATGATGCCAGGGAAATCGTTGCTGAACACCTTGTAAAAGGCCGGGAGGTGCCCCGGCTGCTCTACGATAAGTCCCTGAGTATGAGCCGTACCGGTCTCGAGGACATCGAATTCTATCAGAAACAGTTCCGAATTGTCCTGAGGAACTGCGGATTCATCAATCCCGATGATATAAACGAGTACATTGCCCGCGACGGGTATGCGGCTCTCGAAAAGGTTCTTTTTGAAATGAAACCTGACGATGTCCTGGAGGAACTGAAAAAGTCCAAACTCCGGGGCCGCGGAGGAGCCGGTTTTCCAACCTGGATGAAGTGGAAGTTCACCAAGGATGTGGAAGACGATGAAAAGTATATAGCCTGTAATGCCGACGAGGGCGACCCGGGTGCCTACATGGACCGTTCGACCCTTGAGGGTGACCCCCACTCAATTCTCGAGGCCATGGCCATAGCCGGCCGGACAGTCGGTGCAGGCAAGGGTTACATATACATCCGTGCCGAGTATCCCCTGGCAATCAAACGCCTTAAAACTGCCATGCAGCAGGCCCGGGATCTGAACCTGCTGGGAGACAACATCCTGGGAAGCGGGTTCAACTTTGACATAGAGATTCGTCTTGGCGCCGGGGCCTTTGTCTGCGGAGAAGAGACAGCGCTGATCGCCTCTCTGGAAGGTGAGCGCGGAATGCCGCGCGTCCGGCCTCCTTTTCCCGCAGTGCAGGGAATCTGGGGTAAACCGACGGTTATCAATAACGTCGAGACCTGGGCGAATATCCCGGTCATAATCACCAAGGGAGGCGACTGGTTCTCCAAGATAGGTACCGAAGGTTCCACCGGAACCAAGGTTTTCGCCCTTACCGGCAAAATCAACAACTCCGGTCTGGTGGAAGTCCCCATGGGTACCACTCTGCGGGAGATTATCTTTGATATCGGCGGTGGAATAAAGGACGGTAAGAAGTTCAAGGCTGCCCAGACCGGCGGACCTTCCGGCGGTGTGCTCAAGGATGATTTTCTTGATACCCCCATTGACTACGACAATCTCATCAAGCTTGGTTCCATGATGGGATCCGGGGGTCTTATTGTCATGGACGAGGACGACTGCATGGTGGACGTCGCCAAGTTCTACCTTGGTTTCTGCGTCGATGAGTCCTGCGGTAAGTGTGCTCCCTGCCGGGTCGGCGGCAAAACGATGTATGACATCCTGGACAAGATTACAAAGGGTCAGGGAGAGATGGAGGACCTCGAAAAGCTGGAGACCATCGGTGCGGCCATGAAGCGGGCCTCCCTCTGCGGGCTTGGGCAGACAGCTCCGAATCCGACCCTGTCGACAATCAAGTATTTTCTTGATGAATACCAGGCCCATATCGAGGATAAAAAATGTCCCGCCGGGAAGTGTAAGCAGCTGATGCGTTTTGAAATCGATCCTGAGAAGTGTATCGGCTGCGGTCTCTGTGCCAGACGTTGTCCGGTTAACTGCATCAGCGGAGAGAAGCGTGCACCCCACGAGATTGACCAGAGTCAGTGTATAAAATGCGGTGAGTGTTTTACGGTATGTAAATTCGACGCGGTACTGAAGGTCTAGGATACCCGGTGAAAATAAGGAGAAGAACAGTACTATGGTAAATATAACGGTTAACGGTTTGCCCCTTGAGGTTGCAAAGGGAACGACTCTTCTTAAAGCGGCTAAAATGGTGGGGATCAAGATCCCGACCCTCTGTTATCATGCAGACCTGCCTGCCTGGGCAGCCTGCGGAATCTGTGTTGTAAAGGTGGAAGGGTCGCCCAAACTTTTCCGCGCCTGTGCTACTCAGGTTCAGGACGGAATGAAGATTATAACCCACGATCCGGAACTCTACGAGATTCGGCGCACCGTAATTCAGCTGATCATGTCTACCCATCCCAATGACTGCCTGAGCTGCCCCAGGAACGGAAACTGTGAGCTTCAGACCCTGGCTGCGGACTTTGGCATCCGGGAGGTTCCTTTCGAGCATCGGGTCCCCGAAATCCCTCTGGATGATTCAACCCCGTCGATAATTCTGAATCCAGAAAAGTGTATAAAATGCGGACGCTGTGTAAACGTATGTCAGCAGATGCAGGATGTCTGGGCCCTTGAGTTTATCGGACGCGGCGACGGTACCCGGATGGCAGGTGCAGGGGATGTTCTTCTGAACGAAACCCCCTGTATCAAGTGCGGTCAGTGCTCGGCTCACTGTCCTGTCGGCGCCATTTACGAAAAGGATGAAACCCGCACTCTGATGAGGGCGATACGGGATCCGGAAAAGCACGTTGCGGTTCAGATTGCTCCTGCTGTGCGGGTCGCCATCGGAGAAGCCTTCGGCATGGAACCCGGTACCATCAGCACCGGGAAGATCTACGCCGCCCTGAGGATGATGGGTGTGGACGCGGTTTTCGACACCAACTTTTCTGCGGACCTGACCATCATGGAAGAAGGTACCGAACTGGTTAAACGCCTGACTGAAGGCGGTACACTGCCTCAGATAACGAGCTGCTGTCCTGCCTGGACCGACTACATGGAGAAGTATTTCCCGGACATGATTCCCCACTTCTCCACCGCCAAGAGTCCCATGATGATGCAGGGTGCGATAACCAAGACCTATTACGCTGACCGGGCGGGTATCAAGCCGGAGAATATCTTCTCAGCGGCTATCATGCCCTGTACCGCCAAGAAGTACGAGATTACCCGCTGCGAAAAGATGTACTCCTCGGGGCAGCAGGACGTTGATCTTGTGCTTACAACCCGGGAGCTCGCACGTCTTATAAAAGCCCTGGGCATTGATTTCCACGCTCTTCCCGACGAAGCCGCTGATTCTCCCATCGGACGATACTCCGGAGCCGGTACCATCTTCGGAAACACCGGCGGTGTCATGGAGGCGGCAATCCGAACTGCCTACAACCTAGTTACCGGTAAGGAGCTGGAGGATGTAAACGTCAGTGCCGTACGTGGTATGGAAGGCGTTCGCCGCGGGGAGGTGGAGATCGAGGGGAAAAAAGTGCGTGTCGCAGTTGCCCATGGAATGGCCAATGTACGGGATGTCATGAAGGAGATTCAGGTCGCCCGTGAGAAGGGCGATGAACCTCCTTACCACTTCATTGAGGTTATGGCGTGTCGGGGCGGTTGTATCGCCGGCGGCGGTCAGCCCTACAATACGACCGACGATGTTCGCGAAAAACGGATTGCCGGAATCTATCAGGATGACGAAAAGTCCGTCATCCGCTGTTCCCATCAGAACCCGGAGATTAAACAGATCTACAAGGAGTTCCTTGGTAAGCCCCTCAGCAAGAAGGCACATGAGCTGCTTCACACCAATTACTCACCCCGGCCGCTCTACCGGAAGTAGAAACGCTATATTCCTGTACCGCCCCCTTCTGAGGGGCGGTTTTTTTATGTGCGGACGGACAGGACGAACATAAAAAAAAGACTGTCGGAAGCTCAGGTCCCGACAGTCGGATGATCACGATAGATGTTACTATGACTTGATGGACCGGGCGAAAGCAGCGCCGAACTCAAAGGCTTTTTCCAGCTCCTTGTCGGTGGGCCCGCCGGGAAACTCCAGGGTATCCAGGATTTCCCATTTTAGGGGTTCAACCATCTTCTGTATCTGCCGCAGTGCTCCGCCGGACCAGCCGAAGCTGCCGAAATAGGCTGCCTTCTTGTTCAGGATCCGTTTTATGGAAGCCTCTTCCAGCGCCAGGGACATGGCCGGGTACAGGCTGCCTTCGTAAGTCGGGGCCCCGATTATGACTCCCCGGTTCACCCAGAGGGAGGGAAGGATATAGCTCATGTGGGTCCGGGCTACATCGAATATATCAACCGGGACGCCTTCGGAACCGAGTCCCCTGGCTACATAGTTCATCATGGTTTCGGTGTTACCGTACATGCTGCCGTAGAGCAGGGTAACTCCTTTCTCGTTGTCTCCCTTTCCGTATTCGGACCACTTTTGATACAGCTCCACGATTTTTCCTGGATTACCCCGCCAGATAAGGCCGTGGGAAGGTGCTATTATCTCAATGGGAAAGTCCGCCAGCTTTTCTATGGCATTCAGAACTGGTTTCGTGAACTTGGCAACAATGTTCGTGTAGTAGCGAAGTGACTCCTTTATGTAGAAATCCAGGTCCCGTATCTGATCGTCGAAAATCGCCCCGGTAAGGGCTCCGTAGCCGCCGAAACCGTCGCAGGAAAAGAGGATCTTGTCTTCCGCCAGGTAGGTCATCATGGTTTCCGGCCAGTGTACAAAGGGGGTGTGAAAGAATTTCAGCGTCTTTGTCCCTAGGGATATCTCCTCGCCGTCGGATACCTCCCGGACGTTCTCGGTAATTCCGTAATAGTTTTCTATCATGGGACGGGCTTTGGGAGTGCAGAGGATAGTGATATCCGGATTCAGACGGTTGAGGGCTTTCATGGCCCCGGTATGGTCGGGTTCCATGTGGTTGACCACAAGGTAGTCAATCTCGTTCAGAGACTTGATCATTCCCACGTTGTCGAAAAGCTCATCTGTCTTGAACTCCTTGGTAAGGTCGATCAACGCCGTTTTTTCGTCCTGGATAAGGTAGGAGTTATAGGAGACTCCCTCCTGACTGATGGGCCACAGACCTTCGAAAAGGTCTGTGGTCCGGTCGTTTACTGTTATTGCGTATACATTATTACGTAAGCTGGTCGCAATCATTGATCCCTCTTTTCCCCGGAATCCCCTTCCGGGGAAAGAACTATAATGCCTTCAGAGCACCCAGAGCGGCATCATAGTCGGGGTGATTTGTGTTTTCCTTTACTACCTCAATGTAGCGTATGACGTCGTTTTCATCAACAACGAAGATCCCCCGGTTCAACAGCCTGAGCTCTTTTATCAGCATACCGTAGCGCTGGCCGAAATCGGCGTCCCGATGGTCGGATAGGGTTATTACCTGGTCAACCCCGGCGGCGCCGCACCATCGTTTCTGGGCGAAAGGAAGGTCCATGCTGATGGTGAGAATGACAACATCATCTCCCAGCTTTGCGGCCTCCTCGTTGAATCTGCGGGTCTGGGCATCGCATACGCCGGTGTCCAGGGAAGGGACGACGCTGATGAGCTTCTTTTTTCCGGAATATTCACTCAGGCTTTTGGGTAACAGGTCGTTGTCTAAGACAGTAAAATCCGGGGCCTTGTCTCCCGCTTTAAGTTCCTGTCCTACAAGAGTTATTGCGTTTCCGTGCATGGTTGAAACAGAACGTTCCATAAAAGTCTCCTTATACTGATTTATAATCCTTATCAATATAATAAAGTAATCCCCGGGGGACCACTAAATATGTATCGCCGCGCCTTCTATCATCTTCATGGATTCCATTACCGTCTCCGACAGGGTCGGATGGGCATGGATCATGGATGCGATATCCTCCGGTAACAGTTCCGATGACTTTGCCAGAAGAACTTCGTGTAAAATCTCCGTTGCCCTGCTGCCGGCAATATGAGCACCCAGAATCTCCTTCGATGCGGTGTCGTAGACTATCTTAACCATTCCTTCTGCGGCATCGGTGGCAACCGCCTTTCCTGCTCCCCGGTAGGGAAAGCTGGCTTCAGCGGCGGAAAAGCCCTTCATTATCGCCTTCTCCCTGGTCAGTCCGAAACTGGCGATCTCGGGTTCCGTATAGACGGCGGAGGGAATAAGGTCGGGATTAATTCGGGGAGCAGGGGAGTGTCCGGCAATATGCTCCACGGCGATCTCTCCCTCCTTGCTGGCTACATGGGCAAGAAGGGGTGTCGATACAATATCGCCGATGGCGTAGATGTGAGGCAAACTGGTCTGGTAGTAATCCCCAACGGGAATAACCCCTTTTTCCGTGGTAATTGCCAGGTTCTCCAGACCGATCTCGCCGGTGTTGGGAACCCTGCCTACCACCACCAGCAGTTTGTCTGCCTTGAGGGTGTTCTTGTTTCCCTCCGGGTCTTCAAGCTCGATGCTGAGTCCCTCTTTTGTCTTTTTATAACCCAGGGCCCTGGTTTTTACGTGAATATCGATCTTTCGCTTCTTGAAATCCGCCGCCAGGACCTTGGCCGCATCCGGATCTTCGGTTGGAAGGATCTGGTCAAGCATCTCAACAAGGGTAACCTTCGTGCCGAAGCTGCTCATAATGTGAGCAAATTCACATCCGATCGCTCCCGCCCCCAGAATCGCGAGCCGCTCCGGCAGCTCCTTCAGCATCAGCGCACCGGTGGAGGAAAGAACATCCTCCTCGTCAAAATCGAATCCCGGTATGGACCGGGGCCGGGACCCGGTGGCTATTATGATGTCTTTTGCCTTTACGTGTGTTTTTCCATCCTCAGGTCCGGCGACTTCGATAAGGCCGGGCTCCAGAATAGTCCCCGTACCGTTCACAACCTGAATCTCGTTCTTTTTCATCAGGAACCCGACCCCCTTGGAGAGCCGGTCGGCGGCGGACCTGGATTTCTTGAAGACCCTGCTGTAGTCGAAACCGGACATATCCAGTTTGATTCCCAGGGATTCCGCCTCTGCGGCGTGCCTGAAAACCTCCGCCTGATGGATCAGAGCCTTGGAGGGGATACAGCCGATGTTAAGGCAGACTCCCCCGAGCTTGTCCTTTTCGATTATTGTTACCTTGAGACCCAGCTGGGCTGCGCGGATGGCGGCTACATAGCCGCCGGGTCCCGCACCCAGGATTGCAAGATCTGTGTTTATCTCACTCATTCAGTACTCCTTTTTACGGTCCCCAGCTACTATTTTTTACCATAAAAAATAGTAGCTGGGTCCGCTTTGCCTGGCGCGAAAGCCCGGGGGACCCGTCCTTTCGCTTCTTTACGGTCGCCATCGGCCTATTGCCTAAAGCAGTGCCGACATGGGGTTTTCAAAGTTGGTCCTGAGGGTAGCCATGAAGCGGGCACCCTCTGCGCCGTCGATTACCCTGTGGTCGCAGGAGAGGGTAAACTTCATTACGAGACCAGTTCCGAGACTCCCGTCTTCCTGTACAACCGGCACCCTGTTCAGTGCGCCCACGGCAAGGATCGCTGAGCCCGGGGGATTGATAATGGCGGTGAACTCCTCGATGCCGAAGGAACCCAGGTTGCTGACAGAGAATCCCGCTCCGCTGTATTCTTCGGGAGCGAGTTTTCCTTCCTGAGCCCGGGGAATCAGTTCCTTAAGTTCCCTGTCGATTTCAACAATTCCCTTGTTGCCGCAGTTTCGTACCACCGGGGTAATCAGGCCGTCGTCAAGGGCCACAGCCAGTCCGATGTCAACGGAACCGAACTCCCTGATTGTATCCTCCTCCCAGCTTGCATTGACCCGGGGGTGACGCTTCAGGGCTTCTGCTGACAGTTTCATGATAAAAGCGTTCACCGACAGCTTCTCCGGCAGGGTCTTGTTTATCCTGTCTCTGGCCTCCATGAGGGTTTCGCCCCTGACCGAGACATTCAGGTAAAAATGGGGAGCCGAGAATTTGGATTCAGCCAGGCGGCCCGCAATGGCCTTGCGCATCTTGGAGACCTTGACTGTCCGGTCTTCCCCGGCAGCCCGGGCTGGAGCAAATCCGGAAGCCGTCTGTCGCCCGCCTCTGGCAGGAGCCGCTTCGACGTCCTTTTTGACGACCCGGCCCCCGGGTCCGCTGCCTTTTATAGCGGAAATATCGATTCCCCGCTGCCGGGCCATTTCCCGCGCCAGAGGAGAGGCTTTGACCCATCCGTCGGCGGCGGGTTTGCTCGCTCCCTCTTGTTCTGTCGTATTTTCTTCAGGTTTCGGTTTTTCCTGTTTTTCTTTTTCAGCTTCAGGCGGCTCGTCGGGAGCGGATTCCCCGGAGGCTTCCGCTCTTTTTTCCGTTTCTCCGCCGGCTTCGGCGGCCTCCTTTTCAAGGGTGGAGATGTCCTCGCCTTCCTCTCCGATAATGGCGATGGGCACCCCAACGGCGGCGTCTCCACCTTCCGGAACGAGGATTTTAAGGAGCACCCCTTCCTGAATGCTCTCGTAATCCATGGTCGCTTTGTCGGTTTCGACCTCGCAGATTATATCTCCCTCCGATACCTTGTCTCCTTCCTTCTTTTTCCACGTTGCTATGGTTCCCTCCTCCATTGTTGGCGAGAGGGCCAGCATTAATATCTTTTCTGCCATACTGCTACCTACTCCTTTCTGCCTTCAGTCGTCCAGGTAGAGGACCTTTTTGGCGGCGGCGACAATCTTAGGTACCTGGGGCTGCACCGCAAGTTCCAGTCTGTGGTTATAGGGCATGGGGACCTCTTCTGACGCCACCATCTCAACCGGGGCGTCCAGGTAATCGAAGGCATTCTTCGAAATCAGCCATCCCAGGTGGGATCCAACTGACGCAAAGGGCCAGGACTCCTCGACAATAACACATCGGTGCGTTTTTCTGACCGATGCGTAAACCGCCTCTTCGTCCAGGGGTTTGATGCTGCGAAGATCGATTACCTCTGCATTTATTCCCTCTTTCGCAAGTTTCTCTGCTGCTTCAAAGCTTATCCGCATCGGTTTTCCGTAACTGACAATAGTAAGGTCACTGCCTTCCCGTTTTACATCCGCCTTGCCCAGGGGTATCAGGTACTCCTCTTCAGGGACCTCCCCCTTCCAGGCATACATCAGTTCCCCTTCGAGAAAGATTACCGGGTTGTCATCCCTAATCGAGGTTTTTAACAGTCCTTTCGCATCATACGGGGTAGAGGGAGAAACAACCTTGAGGCCCGGAATATGGGCAAATATTGACTGCAGGGCCTGGGAGTGCTGGGCCGCAAGATACTCAGCCGGGCCGTTGGGGCCACGCATGACCATGGGCAGCTTGAACTGTCCGCCGGACATATACCTGGTCTTGGCTGCATTGGACACAACCTGATCATAGGCCATAAGGGCAAAATTGAAGGTCATCCATTCAACGATGGGCCGTAAACCAACCATGGCGGCGCCGACTCCTAGGCCGGTAAAGCCTTCCTCGGTAATGGGTGTGTCGACAACCCGTTTATCACCGTATTTTTCCCACAGACCCTGAGTCACTTTGTATGCACCGTTGTATTGGGCTACTTCCTCGCCCAATAGAAAGACCCGATCGTCCCGGGCCATTTCCTCGTCCATGGCTTGTCGTAATGCTTCTCTGAATGTAATTACCGGCATTTTCGTCTCCTCCTTGTTTTCGGTGGTATATTTTTCCCGGTTCATGCTTCAGCGAAAACATCTTCGTAAAGCGCGGACAGATCGGGCTCGGGACTCTTCTCCGCAAAATCCACCGACTCGTCACAGATAGCCTTGATTTCGTCGTCCATCTTTTTATACTCCTTCTCTGTAATGAATTTTTCTTCCTGCAACTGTTTAAGGAGTATGGGGATGGGGTCCTGCTGTTTGTACTCTTCAAGTTCCTCGGGTGTTCTGTACTTGGCCGGGTCACTCATGGAATGTCCCCGGTAGCGATAGGTCTTGATTTCGTAGAATAGAGGGTGGGGTTCTTCCCGGACGCTTTTAACTGCCTTTACAAACTCGTCATAGACTTCCATCACCTGCATTCCGTTGAGCTGCTTACCCGGTATGTCGTAGGCGTATCCCATTTGGGCCAGATCGTGGACTGAAGACACACGTTTAAAATCAGTACCCATACCGTACTGGTTGTTTTCCACGATATAGATGATGGGCAGGTCGTGGATCTTTGCCAGGTTGAGACTTTCGTGAAATGCTCCCTGGTGTATGGCCCCGTCGCCGAAATAGCAGAGCACAACTCCCTTTTCTTCCATATACTTGATTTTCCAGGCCACCCCGGTTCCGACGGGAATCTGGCTGCCTACAATTCCGTTGCCCCCGAGCATATGCTTTTCGTCGGAATACATGTGCATGGAGCCGCCCTTACCTTTCGAGCAGCCGCTAGCCTTTCCATACAGCTCAGCCATAATCTCTTTGGGGTCCATCCCCACAGCAAGAGCATGGCCGTGATCGCGGTAGGCTCCAATTACGTAATCGCTTTTTAAATCCAGCGCTCCGATGGTCCCTGCCGCGACTGCCTCCTGTCCTATATACAGGTGACAGAAGCCGCCGATCTTTCGCAGACCATACATCTGGCCCGCTTTTTCTTCGAAGCGCCGCATCAGCAGCATGTTTTGCAGCAGCGAGAGGGAAGTCTCTTTTCCGTATTTCTTTACCAGACTCATGGAGCCTCCTTGGCTTAAGTAAATTTTACTGTATCCTTTTCGCCCCTCATGGGAACGAAAACGGTACCTTCCGTCAAAACGGTTTCCAGAACTACCAGATTAGCGGGATCCGGATTGACCCGCCAGAATACAGGGAGTCTCGGACCGATAGCTTCAAGGACCTCCGCCTTCATGGCTGAGTTTTCGATCACGTTGACCTTGCCGTCGAGGCTAATGATTTTGTCCAGGGATTTGCTCTGCAGCAGCCATTGAACCTGGGCGTTCTTCGCCAGATGCTCGCTTTTAGCGAAGGTCCGGGATGTAACTGCGTACAACGCGCCGGATCGACCGCGGATTACCGTCGGGGTCATCCATCGCATTGCGGGCGAACCGTCGCTGCTTACCGTTGCAAGGACCGCGGTCCTTGAGATATCCAGCATGTTCTCGAGTTCCTGCATGAAAGCCGATTTTGTCATTCTACTCTCCTGTTTATCTGGCATATTTTCAAAAAGATGCCGGGCCGGCCGGAAGTAACCTGATAAAAGTAGTAAGAATTGGTCTTACCGGCAAACATCTTTCACCGTTAAGGTACTAATAATAATTCCCCGTGGGAAATTCTCTTTTTCCTTTGACGTTAAACTTGCCGTACATCTATATTGAAGCAGATACCAGGCTTTAAATTGACTTTTCACGGGAGTCTTATATAGTAAAGGGATGAAAATGGCAAAAATTAATAGCGTTATTCAGAAACAGCCTATCATGCTCAAGGTTGTCTATGCTCTTGTTCCGTTGGTGATCGCTTCAGTTTATTTTTACGGCTGGCGTTCCCTGGCGGTTCTGGTGGTTGTGAATGTTGTCGGTTTTCTATCGGAATACGTCTTTGTCAGGGGGGGTAAACAAAAAGTCTCTTCTGCGGTTTTTGTGACCAATTTTCTATTTGCCCTCTCTCTTCCTCCTACGATTCCTTTCTGGATGGCCGGAGTTGGGATAGCTTTCGGGGTAATCTTTGGAAAGATGGTTTTCGGTGGATTCGGTCGCAACGTGTTCAATCCTGCAATCTCCGGCCGGGCATTTATCTACGCCAGTTTCGGATATCACCTGACATCGCGTTTTGTCCAGCCTGTGGGCGGAACTCTTGGGGGCTTTGTCGCCTGGCAGCCCGCGGTAGATACTGTCTCCCAGGCTACGCCGTTAACCGATATGGCTGCCGGGCAGCCGGTTGAATTAATGGAGCTGTTCCTCGGTTCCACTGCCGGATCCCTTGGAGAAACCTCGGCGGTGCTGATTATTATAACCGGCCTGATTCTGATGATTCAAAAGACAGCCTCCTGGCATATTGTGGTGCCGGGGCTTCTTGGTTTTCTTGGAATGCAGAGCATCCTGTTTTTTTCCGGGGTGGAAGGAGCCATTGCGCCCCACTATGCACTGTTCGCCGGCAGCATTCTCTACGGATTAATGTACATGGCTACCGATCCTGTCTCGTCGGCGCAGACCACAAACCTTGGCCGCTGGATTTACGGTGCTTTTATCGGGATACTCACGGTTCTTATCCGAATCTTCTCAATCTGGCCGGAAGGAATAACATTTGCAATTCTTCTTGCGAACATGTTTGCCCCGCTTCTTAACTATACGATAGTTGAAACTCGAAAGCGGCAGAAGGCCAAAGCAGAAGGAGCAGCATGATGCAGGAAGTATCGTTTTTCAAGGAACGGGTCTATCCTATCCTCTTTATGGTATTTCTTACCGTTGTTTTTATCTCGGCCATATCGGGAATCTACCTGCAGACGGCCTCTCTGGTGGAAGAGAACGAAACCATATTTCTGAAGCGGGCTGTACTATTCAGTGCCGGTATTCCGGTTCCCGAGAGCAACAATGAAATAAACCGTGTCTACTCTGAACGTGTAAAAGAGTATATGGTCAACGGAAAGCCCGGGGTTTTCGAGGTCAATGGAGGTGAAAGCTACGCTTTTCGCATAAGCGGTCCGGGCCTGTGGGGAGAAATTGAAGCCCTTATCGGTTTTGATGAAGACCTGAAGACCATGACAGGTATAGACTTTATTAAGCAGAATGAAACACCCGGACTCGGTGCCCGCATCGAGGAAGAGTGGTTTAAAGCCCAGTTCCGAGGAAAGACACCGCCCTTCTCTCTGGTCCGGGAGGATGAGGAGGACATTGACCCCGATGAAGTCAATGCCATTACCGGGGCGACCAATACATCAAACTATATCCGGGACATGATAAACAGGAGTCCCGGCCAGGCGGCAGAACTGCTTGAGGAGGTGCGCTGATGGCCAGAGGACAGGCCAAGAAAGTATTTGTCGGCGCCATAGGCGCTGATAACCCCGTATTTGCCCAGATTCTGGGAATCTGTTCAACCCTGGCGGTTACCAACAATTTCAGGAATACCGTGGTAATGAGCCTGGGAGTGCTTTTTACTACGAGTCTTTCGGGATTTACCGTATCCCTGCTGCGGAAAAAGATTCCCGGTCGGGTGCGAATGATGGCGGAGACCCTCATTATCGCATCCTATGTAATTATTGTTGATATAGTGTTGAAGGCCTATCTGCCGGATATCTCCCGTCAGCTTGGGCCGTATGTCGGTCTGATAATTACCAACTGTATCATCATGGGTCGGGCCGAAGCGTTTGCTCTGAACAATCCTCCGGGAATTTCACTGATTGACGGAGTGGCCTCAGGTATCGGTTACTCATATGTGCTGCTGGTAATTGCCTTTTTCCGGGAGCTCATGGGCTCCGGCACAATCTTCGGATTCCAGGTCATGGGAGACTGGTGGACCAACTGGGCGATCATGGTTATGCCCCCGGGAGCCTTCTTTATGCTGGCGATTTTTATCTGGGTTGTTAAAGGCGTTTTCCTGAAAGAGAAAGAGGAGGCCAAGGCATGATGGACTGGGGCATGGCAATGGCGATTTTCTTTGGCGCCATTTTTACCAATAACATTCTTCTTACTAATTACCTGGGGATGTGCTCTTTCCTGAGTGTTTCCCGGGAAATCAAGACTTCTCTGGGACTGGGAACCGCAGTCACCTTTGTGATGGCCGCTACCAGTCTCCTGAATTATCTGGTCTACTACTTCATCCTCGACCCCCTGGGACTGACATACCTGCGGTTTATCGTTTTTATCATTGTCATCGCGGCCTTTGTTCAGCTGGTGGAGATGATAATCGAACGGGTTTCCGAACCCCTTTATGCTGCGCTGGGTATCTTTCTTCCTCTGATTACCGTTAACTGCGCGATCCTGGGAGTCAGTCTCTTCATGGTGATCCGGGAGTACACCCTGCTTTCGAGCTTCTTCTATGGTCTGGGATCGGGACTTGGCTGGTGGCTTGCCATAATGGCAATGGCCGGAATCCGGCAGAAGCTCGCCAAGGCAAAGGTTCCCCGGGGACTTGAAGGCGCGGGAATCACCCTGATTATCACCGGCATGATGGCCCTGGCCTTCATGGGTTTTACCGGCATGATCAACATCAACTGAAGGAGGCCCTATGTTTCCCCTGTCGGCATTTTTGATCAGTATTGGAGCTGTCTCGGCTATTTCCGGTTTTCTTGCCCTGTTGATGGTAATAGCCGACGCGACAATCGCGAATTACGGCGAGGTAAAACTTACCATTAACGATGACCACGAATACACAGTTCGCGGAGGTAAACCGTTGTTGGGGACTCTGATGGAACAGGAGGTGTTTATTCCCTCCGCCTGCGGAGGACGGGGTTCCTGCGGCCTGTGCAAGGTCGTGGTGGAGGAAGGCGCCGGGCAGTATCTGCCCACTGAGCTGCCCTGGATAAGCGAAGAAGAACGGGAAAAGAGCGTCCGTCTTTCGTGTCAGCTGAAGGTAAAGCAGGACATGCGGATACGTATCCCGGAAGAGCTTTTCAATGTCAAAGAGTATGACACGACCGTCAAGCGCATTCGGGATCTCACCCACGATATCAAGGAGGTGACTCTTACTCTGAATGAACCTAATACCATCGATATGGTCGCCGGACAGTTTGTCCAGTTTCAGGTACCGGAATATGAGCTCACCGACGAGCCGGTGTATCGGGCCTATTCCATGTCCTCGCCGCCTTCAAGTACAGGAGAAATCGAACTGGAGATCCGGCTGGTTCCAAACGGAATCTGTACCACCTACGTGCATAAATACCTGAAAGAGGGAGACCAGGTAACCATCAATGGTCCCTACGGAGATTTCTTCCTGAGAGATACGGACCGTGAGGTCGTCTGCATAGCAGGCGGTTCGGGTATGGCTCCGATAAAGTCGATTCTGCTTGATATGCTCGATAAGGGCATCAACCGCAGGGTCCGGTACTTCTTCGGCGCCCGTACCAAAAAAGACCTCTTCCTGATTGATGAGATGCGGGAACTTGAAAAGAAACTGCCCGACTTTCAGTTCATTCCTGCCCTCTCGGAGCCGGAACCGGAGGATGAATGGGATGGTGAGGTCGGACTTATTACTGATGTACTGGACCGTCACATGGAGAGCGGTGACAATGTGGAAGGATATCTCTGCGGAAGCCCGGGAATGATCGATGCCTGCGTGAATGTACTCACAAAAAACGGTGTTCCCGATGAACTTATCTATTTTGACAAGTTCGGCTGATCCGCAGTTTTCATATTCTGAATGAGAGGAGGAGCGATACCATGAAACAGACCCAGCAAATGAAGCGGGCCCAGGCAAACATGGCTCCCGGCGTGCTGACTCTGGAAGGTTTTCTGGGCAGGGATCAGCGCCACCTGCTGGATATTATCATAGAGGATGAGGCTGTCGTTCAGCGTCTGGATGTCAGCCATGAGACAATAGCCAGGCGGATGCAGTTTCTTCGGGACGGAGGCGAAAAGGGGCTGGGAGAGTTCGTAACTGTTGAACCCGGAATCCTTGTCCGGGTCGATTCGGTACGGGGTAAACTGCCGTGCCCTTTCGAAGATCAGGGGCTGTTCGAGAAAACCACCACGACCGTACGCAACGAAAGGATCAACAAGGATATCTCCTATTCCGACCTGCATATTCACCTTATCCGGGAACACGGTTTTTACGAAGGAAAGGGATTTGCCTTCCGGCTTGAACCGAAAGAGCTGGTAGAAATTCTCGAGGTGCCTCGCCTGGAGTCCTGATTTTCCGTACACCGAATATTTAATCCTGATGATCCTTTAACTATTCCCCCTTTCTTAGGGGGAATAGTTCTCTTTACTATATAAGTATTATTTATTATAATCACCAAATAACTCAAAATACTAAAATAATGTTGATTCGTTTGTCTTTGTTGCGGTAGCTGCAACACAGTGCGGTTATAAATATAGTGGACAAGAGGAGTTATCAGCTACATGACAGGGACTTTTGGATGAAATCTACCGGCAATAAGAGTGAACGTCTGATTCAGCTGGAACTGCTTCTGCTATCTCATCCCGAGGGGCTCAGGAGGGCGGAAATCGCCCGCCGCTTAGGGGTGCATCGGGCCACTGCAGGACGCTACATCGACGATCTGAGTGCCCGTATTCCCCTCTGGGAACAGGATTTTCGTATAGGAATCCAGCCCTCACAATCCAGTCAGCTGGAACATATGGGACTGCTGGAAGGATTGAGCTTTTATCTTGGTCTCAGGTCCTTTGCCGAGAAGGCGCTGTACCGATTTCCGGAAGGGGCTGCGGCTATCCGAAAACTCTCCTCTTTCGTAAAAGCTTACTCCCCGGCCCTGGGCAAACATTTAGATGATCTTTCCGATACCCTTGACGTGACAGACAGGGAGGACAGGCCTGCCTACTGGGAACAGCTTGAACGTATTGGTGAGGCGTGGCTCAGTACACGCCCGGTTCGGCTTGAGTTCTTTAATGGAGAAAAAACGCTTATCCTGAATTGCCTGATCAGTGATATCCGCATGAACAGCGTATCTCCGGGAATCCTGATTTGTATAAGCCTTCTCGATGACGGGAAAAATGCGTATCGGGAGCTTGACCTGTCGAGGATCGTCTCGGTTGGCTATGCCATGGGCAGGAACACTGTTCCGTCGAAGCAAGAAAAATAGATTTGACAGATCTCCGCTTTTTCCCTATATTGTTAATAACAATTCCTACCTGTTAAGGCGCTTAATAATAATGAGAACAACGATACAACGAAAGGTGATTCTGGAACAGCTGCAGACCCACGTCGATCATCCCGGGGCTGATACAATCTACTCTGAAGTACGGCAGGTCCTTCCCCGCATCAGCCTGGGTACGGTGTACAGAAATCTTGACGTACTGGCGAACAAGGGAATTATTCAACGTCTGGAGGTCGGCGGAGACCATGCCCATTTTGACCCGAATCCGGAGATTCATCCCCATTTCTTCTGCACCCGCTGCCGTCGGGTTTCGGATTTGAAGTGGAAGAACGGGCAGTCTCCGGCATGGACGGATATCATTGAGGCTGAATCTCTTGAAGGGCTGGTGATAGACGGAGGCTCCCTTGTCCTGGAAGGGGTATGCTCCGACTGTTCCGCCAAAGACAAATAGCGCAATTCAGTTTTTCGGCTCCGGTATGTACAATACCGGAGGAGAGATATATAGAACGGAGGATTCCTATGGCTAAAAGAATGGAAGTGTACAAATGTGAACAATGCGGAAACATCGTGGAAGTACTCTACGGAAGCGTGGGCGAGCTGGTCTGCTGCGGAGAACCCATGACCCTTCTCGAGGAGAAGACCGCTGACAAGACTACGGAAAAGCATGTTCCGGTAATTGAAAAGACCGCCGACGGTTACAAGGTCACTGTTGGAAGCACCATACACCCGATGACAGAAGAGCATCATATTCAGTGGATCGAACTGATCGCCGATGGTGTTTCGTATATCCAGTACCTGAAACCGGGAGACGAACCAGTTGCAAATTTCTGTATTAGCGCCGATAATGTAAGTGCCCGTGAACACTGCAATGTTCATGGTTTATGGAAATCCTGAGGAAAAAGGAGTCTGATGTGAAGCGTTATGTGTGTGATGCCTGCGGATATATCTATGATCCTGCAGAAGGTGACCCCGACAACGGAATCAAACCTGGTACTGCTTTCGAAGACCTTCCCGATGACTGGACCTGTCCTGTTTGCGGAGTCGGTAAGGAAGACTTTTCTCCGGAGGAATAAGATTCTCCGGCTCGTATCAGAAAACCCCTGGTCCTGCAGACTGGGGGTATTTTTATACCCTCCGTCTATACGGGATCAAATAATTCTTTGCCAACGTAGCAGATGGGGCAGGTCCAGTCATCCGGTAAATCCTCGATGGGTGTCCCGGGAGGAATCCCCTGGGTGTCATCGCCGACTTCCGGGTCGTAAATGTAGCCACAGTTTGTACAGATGTATTTGGTCATCCTCGTCCCTCCATTGTATGCAAATCCTATACCTTGAAATACTTGGCCTCGGGATGATGGACAATAAAAGCTGAGGTTGTCTGCTCGGGGACCATTTGTCCCTCGCCGCTTAAGCTTACGCCGATCTTTTCCGGTGCCAGGAGATCAAAAATAACTTCGTTTCCCTTCATGTCCGGACAGGCCGGGTAACCGAAGGAGTAGCGGGAACCCCGATATTCCTGAACTACAAAGGCATCGATTCCGGAGCCGTCTTCTTCGGCAATACCCAGTTCCAGGCGCACCTGGCGGTGCCAGTATTCCGCAAGGGCTTCGGCCAGCTCTACCGATAAGCCGTGAAACAGCAGATACTCCTTGTATTTGTCCGAGGCGTAGAGTTCCCGAGACTTGTTCTGTGCCGTCTCTCCTATGGTTACCACCTGAAGGGCAATCAGGTCCGGCCCCTCTTTTCGGGAACGGAAATAGTCGGCCACACAGAGGTGGGGAGGTTCTGTCTGACGCGGGAAGCTGAAGCGGCCCTGCTCCTTTTCCGTTTCCGGATTCAGGATAACCACGTCATTTCCTTCGCTGTAACAGGGGAAATAACCGTAAACCACCTTGGGATTGAAGAGCCCCTCGCGGATTCCCCGTTCCTTCAAATCTTCAAAAAGCGGCCGAACCTCCGTCTGCAGCAGTCCCTCGTATTCTTCCGCCGATAAGGCGCCCCGGCGGTATCCCCAGCGTCCCCGGAACAGGACCTGCTCGGTGAGGAGGGGGTAGATTTCCGTAAGGGGAATCTCCTTTACCACCCGGGAGCCGTAGAAGGGTGCCTGGGGCACGCTGACTTTCTTTGGCGCTTCCGCTTTTACGCCTGAAGATACCTTCCGTTGTGGGGGGACTTTTTTCTCTGCCGCCCTGGTGGACTGCAGCGTCCCGTCCTTCAGGCTGTTCATGGCCGCCAGACCGGCAAAGGCATCGGGACAGTAGACAACCGGTGCAGAGAGGGCGGGGACACAGTCATTGGCTACGTAGTCCCTGGTAAGAGCAGCTCCTCCCAGCAGAACGGGAACATGAATCCCCCGGCGCTCCATCTCTTCCAGGTACTCCTTCATGATGGCGGTGGATTTTACCAATAGGCCGCTCAATCCCACGGCCTGAGAGCCGGTTTCTTCTACCTTCTGGATGATGGTCTCTATCTCGCATTTTATTCCCAGGTTATGGACCACGTAACCGTTGTTGCTGAGGATTATGTCCACCAGGTTCTTTCCAATATCGTGGACGTCTCCCCGGACGGTGGCAAGGACTATCTGAAAAGAAGCCTGGGCTTCGGTCTTTTCCATAAAGGGTTCAAGGCAGGAAACAGCCTTTTTCATTACTTCCGCCGACTGAAGTACAAAGGGAAGCTGCATCTTTCCGGAACCGAAGAGCTCTCCTACCTCCTTCATGGCAGGAATAAGAAGGGTATTGATTATTTCAGTTGGAGATATCTCCTTCATCAGCTCTTCAAGAAGCTCTTCGATACCGGATTTACTGCCGCCGATAACCCTTCTGGAGAGTCGTTCCTGCACAGAACCCTGAGAGTCGTCAATCTCCTCCCGTTCCGTTCCCTCCTTGCCTTCGAAAAAACGGATAAAGCCGAAAAGCGGATCTTTGCCCCGATTGTAGATAAGATCCAGGGCCTGCTTCTTTTCGTCCTCGGGGATTGAGCTCAAGGGCATGATCTTTCGAACATTGACGATGGCCGCGTCCAATCCGGCTCTGATTGCCTCATCCAGAAAAAGGGAGTTCAATACCTCCCGGGAGTATGAGGAGAGTCCGAAGGAGATGTTGCTTACACCCAATACGGTACGCGATCCAGCACAGGCTTTCTTGACTCGCCGGATTCCCTCCATTGTCTCGATACCTGCAGTACGCAGGCTCTCATCACCGCTGCCCAGGGTAAAGGTGAGGGTATCGAAGAGCAGGTCTCCCGGGGGGATTCCCTCCTCCTCCACGGCTATCCGGTAGATGCGCTTTGCTATCTCCTCTTTTCGTGAGGCCTCTTTGGCCATCCCTTTTTCGTCGATGGTCAGGGCGATCAGGGCCGATCCGTAGCGTTTTGCAAGACGACATATCCGTCGAGCCCGTTCCTCTCCGTCTTCCAGATTGATGGAGTTGATGATGGACTTGCCACCGATCATTTTGAGGGCCTCTTCCAGAACTTCCGGCGACGTGGAATCGATCACCAGAGGAAGATCCACCTGGGTCACTATTCTCGACAGGGCTTCCTTCATGTCCCTGACCTCGTCACGCCCGGTGTAGGCGACACACAGGTCCAGGGCGTGAGCGCCGGAGGCTGCCTGCTCCCGGGCTACATCGAGAATCCCATCCCAGTCCTCCTTCAGCAGCTTGTTCCTGAACAGCCGCGAGCCGTTGGTGTTTGTGCGCTCACCAATGAGAAAGGGGGGCGGCTCCTGGGAGAGCTCTTTTTCCGAAAAGAGGGAACTGACGGCTTCCATGGCCTGAATTTTCCTGGCCGCGGGTGTAACGGTGGCAATCTGCCGGGAAAGCTGGGCAATATAGGATGGGTCCGTACCGCAGCAGCCGCCGATTATAGCCGCCCCCTCGGAACTGACCATCTCCGCCAGGGGACGTGCGAAGTCTGCGGGCTCAAGAGTATAGACTGTCTGCCCGCCCCGGTTTTCCGGCATACCGGCGTTGGGCATGACAAAAACCGGTCCCGGAAAGAACCGGGAGGCCTCGTGGATATAACTGCGCATCCTGTCCGGTCCGGTGGCACAGTTGAGTCCAAGAAAGGCAAGGGGAAAGGGGCTTAAAGCCGTAATTACCGCCCCGATGCTGGAGCCGATAAGCAGGGTTCCCGTAGTTTCAATGGTTACCGAGACTCCTACCGGAATGGATGTCCCCATTTCTGCACGCTGATCTATCGCTGCAATAAGGGCGGCCTTGATCTGCAGCAGGTCCTGGCAGGTCTCGATAATCAGGAGGTCAGCACCTCCCTCGATCAGGCCCTTAACCTGCAGTTTGTAGGATTCGTAGAGATCATCGAAGCTGATCTGCCCCAGGGACGGAAGCCTGGTCCCCGGGCCCATAGAGCCGGCAACGTAGCGCGGTTTTTCCTGGCTTGAATATGCATCCGCCGCCTTCCGGGCGATCCGGGCGGCGGCGCGGTTTATCTCGACAATCCGATCTTCAAGCTCATATTCCGCAAGGACGACCCTGTTTCCGCCGAAGGAGTTAGTCTCTATTACGTCTGCTCCCGCTTCAAGGTAGCGGCGGTGTATATCTTCTATGGTATCCGGCAGTGTCAGGTTCAGGATTTCGCTGCAGCCGGGTTTATTGTCCCAGTCGGCATCGCTTAAGTCCAGGTTCTGTATTTGTGTTCCCATTGCCCCGTCGAAAACAACGGGACCCTGTTTGATTCGTTCAAGGAAGTTCATTGCTTCACATTACCGAAAATACCGTTCTTACGGAAGGCCGGGAAGCGAAAAAGCCCGCCTTTGGCAGGCGGGCATGGCGGCGTTTTTTTAAATACTCTTTATTTATCCTATTGCATCGGAACCGGTTTCTCCGCTTCTGATACGTATAGTTTCTTCCAGGGGCACGATAAATATCTTTCCGTCGCCGATATTTCCCGTCTTGGCCCCTTTAATGATTGCGTCAGTGGTTTTCTTGACAAAATCATCGTTGACGGCGATCTCGATCCGGACCTTCTTGAGAAGGTTAACCTCGATCGCGACTCCGCGATATGTTTCGGTAAAGCCCATCTGCTGACCGCAGCCCAGGGCGTTGGTTACGGATATCTTGTAGACCTCCGCGCGGTAGAGTTCCTGCTTTACTTCGTTCAGTTTGTCGGGCTGAATATATGCAATAATCAACTTCATCCCCAACCTCCTTACATGTTCTGAAAAATCTGGAAGCCCGAGTAGGACTCCGTTCCATGCTCGCCGATATCCAGTCCCTGCATTTCCTCTTTTTCGCTTACCCGCAGACCCATGCTTGCCTTAATTACCGTGAACAGCAGCAGGGCACCCAGAAAAGCCCAGGCGAAGACCGCAGCTATACCAAGCAACTGAACACCCAGAAGTGATACTCCACCGCCGTAAAACAGTCCCAGACCTACATCGGGGTTGCTCGAGAAGAGTCCTACAGCCATGGTTCCCCATGCTCCGCAGACCCCGTGAACGGAGATGGCTCCCACCGGATCGTCGATGTGCAGAACCTTGTCGATAAACTCGACGCTGGCTACGACCAGAATTCCGGCAATCGCACCGATCATGACCGCCGCTCCGGGGCTTGTTACCCCCGTGGGGGCTGTAATTCCAACCAGTCCTGCCAGGGCGCCGTTCAGGGACATGGATGGATCGGGCTTACCGAACCATATCCAGGAGGTAGCCATGGCCAGGATTGCTCCAGCAGATGCAGCCAGGGTTGTAGTTGTGGCGACAGCGGCTATGGACAGGTCGGTGCCGGAAAGGGTGGACCCTGCATTGAAACCGTACCAGCCGAACCAGAGAATGAATACACCCAGGGCGGCAAGGGGCATATTGTGCCCGGGAATGGCCTTTACGGTTACCTTGTCACCGACCTTGACGTATTTTCCGATCCGCGGACCGAGAACCATGGCGCCGGCAAGGGCCGCCCAGGCACCAACGGAGTGTACCACGGTGGACCCTGCAAAATCGTGGAACCCAAGTTCCGCAAGCCATCCGCCTCCCCAGATCCAGTGACCGGATACAGGATAGAGCAGGCCCGAGATAAACACCGAATAAACGATGTAGGCGGAAAATCTGGTTCGTTCCGCCATGGCCCCTGAGACGATAGTAGCGGCAGTGGCGGCAAAAACGACCTGAAACATCCAGTCCCGGAATATGGCCGACATGTCGGAGACGCCGTAGCCTTCCATTGACTCCGGGGTGTAGGAAAGGAAAAACCCGTTTGAACCGATCAGTCCGCCCAGAGCGTCGGCACCGTACATCAGACCCCAGCCGATTGCCCAGAAGACAACTGCACCGGCTGAAAAATCCATCAGGTTCTTCATGAGGATGTTCGAGGCGTTTTTTGCCCGGGTCAATCCTGTTTCCACCATGGCAAAACCGGCCTGCATAAAGAATACCAGAGCCGCTGACAGTATCAGCCAGATCATGTCGAAGGCGTCACTGTACAGGGCGAGGGTTTCGCTTGTCTCATCGGCAACCACGGACATGGATGCCAGGGCAAGCAGGACAACAATTACGAAGACTCGTTTCATAAACTCCTCCACAAAGGATGTGCTCAATTCATCCTTGTAAAAGCAGGAGACGTGCCAAGTTTTGCTGAAATTGTGTATGAATGGATAAGTCCTTGTTGTACAAGTAATAGATAGGGAGAATTTGTTAAAGTTGCAGTTTGTACTACCTTCGGAAATGTGTCCGTATTTTCTTTAACCTACATTATTGTAGCCTGTTAAGGCTTTTTGTACATTGCTGTAGGTTTGTGTATTTCTGTCATTCCTTGTTGTATATAACGGAGCCCGGGGCTACAGAGCTGACGATCCAGGTGTTTCCACCGATTATCGAACCCTTGCCAATGACGGTTTTGCCTCCCAGAATCGTGGCGTTGGCGTAGATAATTACATCGTCTTCAATGTCAGGATGGCGTTTCAATCCCCGCTTGGGTGTACCGTCCTTGTCGAAGGGAGAGAGGGCCCCCAGGGTAACCCCCTGGTAGATTTTAACATTTCTGCCTATGGTACAGGTCTCTCCGATTACCACGCCGGTACCGTGGTCGATAAAAAATCCGGGTTCAATCCGTGCGCCGGGGTGGATGTCGATTCCGGTTTTAGAGTGAGCCCGTTCGCTCATGATTCTCGGGATGATCGGAACTCTCTGGGTGTAGAGGCAGTGGGCTACCCGGTGCGTCGCTATGGCTTCGATGAAGGGGTAACTCAAAACGATCTCGTCAAAGGAGGCTGCCGCGGGGTCTCCGTCATAGGCTGAGCGGATATCTTCGATAAGCTGTCCGCGTATCAACGGCAGATCCTGAAACAGGGTCGATATCACCTGGGTTACCTGGTCCTCACGCCGGTCCTCGTCCTTTGTTTCCCTGGAAAAAATCCTGTTCAGGTGCTGTTTCAGGAGCGCTGCTGCCTCCAGCAGGGAGGTATGCAGAAAGAAGTGGAGATCTTCACCGGTGGTGGGACAGCGTACTCCGTAACGGCCGGGAAAGAGTACAGAGTGCAGGGTGTCCAGAATTCGATAAATCTCGTCCCGGGCGGTAATCGACAGGGAATCGTCGTCTTCCAGATGATATTCCGAGTTGATGCTTTTTTCTATCTGACTTACAACTCCGGGCAGGGAGATATCCAGCCATTTACGCAGCTTGTCCATACTCCTACTCTCCGGTCTTGTCCCCGGTCTGTCAAGATGTTTGGGCCTGCTCTTCCTGTTTCCTGGCAATCAGTTCAAGATAAATTGCGTTGAGGGTTTCTGCCATGCTGCGGCTGCTCCAGTTTTTGGAATACTCCATGGCTTCCAGAGATTTACGCTTCCATAAATCCGGGTCATCCAGCAGGTCACGCACCCTGGCGGTAAAAATCTCAAGATCCTCGGGAACCATGAAACCACCATTATCTCCGTTCATTACAATCCTGGTACCCATCTCGCCAATGGCAACAACAGGGGTCCCGCTCATCATTGCTTCTATGGTTACCAGACCCTGGGTTTCAGTTTTCGACGCGAAAATAAACACATCCGCCAGGGCATAAAGATCCCGGACTTTGTCTCTCGGTACATAGCCTGTAAAAGCTATCTTTTCGCTGAGGTTTTCCTTGATGGCCCTTTTCTTCAGATCCGCCAGGTATGGTCCGCCGCCGGTTATTACGAAACGCGTTTCCGGGTGGGTTCTTTGAATGAGTCCGAAATGGTCCAGAAGAAAATCCATGTTCTTTTCCCGGGTGACCCTTCCGACATAGAGCAGAATGGGATGTCCTTTAAGAAAAGGATACTCATCGAATAGAAAGGAGTTTCTTCTGGCTTCAGAGCGGTCGACGTTACCGAACTCCTCTTCCGGAACGCCAGTAGGAAGTACATCAATCTGTTTTTTAATACCGTAGGAGAGAAGCACCTGCTTCATTGGTTCAGTCGGGGTTATTACCCGGTCCACCGACTTGAGGGCAGTGCGCTGCATGGTGCGGGCCACCTGGCGCCCGATCTTGTCAGGGAAGGGGAGGTAGAGATTGATATATTCCTCCCAGTAGGTATGGCAGGTAAAAACAACCGGAATATTACGTTTATGTCCGTATTTGAGAACCATCATTGAAAGTTCGAACTCGGTCTGACAGTGAATTATATCGGGCTGAATCCTTTTCAGGAGCCGGAATATTTTCCATCGTTCGGTTTTCCAGACCAGACGGTCCTCCGGGCTGAAGATAAACTGAAAGGATTTAAAACGGTGAATAGTGGGGTCCGAGGTGTTCTCCATGTTTGGGTATTTGGGGGCGATGATATGGACTTCATGACCCATCTTTTCAAATTCCCTTTTAAATGCGTCTATGGAGACGGTTGCTCCGTTGCATCGGGGCCAATAGGTGTCGGTAGCAAAGACGATCTTCATGAAAATCCCTCACTTGAAAGCAGAGTCTTTGTCAGGAAACAGTCTACTCCTCCTTCTTTGCATAGGCAAGTGGAAACAACGGCAAACTATACGCACGTTCAGGTATCAACACGGTATTCACAATATATCCACATAAACATCTTTTGTTATTTCCATAAAGTGTGATATGCTCTATTTAGCTAAAAAGACCAGGGAGAAATGTTAATGCTCGATGCAGCGTTTTCTGTGGGTTATATGATTCTATTTGGAAGTATTTTCGGATGTATTTTCCTCGGACTCTTTAGATGGAACAGCGAGGAGAAGGATCCCCTGGAGGATCAGCAAGAGGGAGCCTGAGCCGGTCGTTCGACCGGCTTATTTTTTTTATCAGGACTCAAGATATTATTTCCGCTTTTTCCGCGGCGCTCTTCTAAAGTAAATCTGTTTGCCCGGGGCGTTGTTCTGGACTTTTTCTTCTATTTCAAAAAGATTGGTGGCGGTTATCAGATCGCTCAGCTTCTTGAAACCATAGTTTCGCGGATCAAAGTCCGGGGTTTTTTTGGCGATGTTCTGTCCGATATTTCCAAGATAGGCCCACCCGGAATCGTCGGCAGAGGCCTCTACTGCTGTTCGCAGAATATGGACAAGCTTGGAGTCCTGGCGCAGTTCGTTTATGGTCATCCGCCGCTTGTTGCTGGTCTCTTCGTCATCCTCTTCTTCATCGGAGTATTCACGGAGTATCTCTGTATAGATAAACTTGTCCACCGCGGCGACAAAGGGCTTGGGTGTCTTCTTTTCGCCGAAGCCGTATACCGTTTTTCCCGCTTCCCTCAGCCGGGCGCAGAGTTTGGTATAATCAGAATCAGAGGAGACGATGCAGAAGCCGTCGATATCCCCCGTATACAGCATATCCATGGCATCAATGATCATTGCCGAATCCGTTGCATTTTTGCCGGTGGTATAACTGAACTGCTGAATCGGCTGGATGGAATAGTCCAGAAGAGTCTCCTTCCAGCTCCGCAGTTTCTGGCTTGTCCAGTCGCCGTATATCCTTTTTACACTGGCGGTCCCGTATTTGGCGATTTCCGCCAGGAGCCCGTCGATAATCGAGGCCTGGGCGTTGTCGGCATCGATGAGCACCGCGAGCTTTTCCAAATTATTCTCTTTCATGCTTCTCCTATCCTACTCTCCTGACAGAATCTGTGCAAGGATCTTATAGTGTTCAGAACCGTGGGGATGGATTCATTGCAACCCCACGATTCTGAACACTAGTTCTATGATGAAAGATCGATACGGAAGGACCGGTGAATTCTGCTGCGCCGGGCAAAGTCCGGTGGAATGCTCTTTGAGCTGAGTTCTTCTACCTTGTACCGCTCAAAAAGTTCCGCATCCGGTTCAAAACGGCTGAAATTCGTACAGAAAATGATTGTTCCTCCAGGGCGCATGATTCTCGAAGTCAGATCAATGAGAGTCCCGTGGTCCCTCTGTACATCAAAGTCCCGCCGCCTGTCCTTTGAATTCGAGTAGGTGGGAGGGTCGATATAGGCAAGATCAAAGCGCTCCGCTTCTTTGGCCGCCGAACGGAGAAATTCGATGCTGTCCGCCTGGCGTACACGGTGTGTACCCATGTCCATAGTATTGAGACGATAATTGTCCTGTCCCCACCGAAGGTAACGGGAAGAGGCATCCACGCTCAGGCTTGATACGGCACCGCCTGCAGCGGCCGCAACGGTGGCGCTGCAGGTGTAGGCAAAGAGGTTCAGGAAACGTTTTCCGTTCGAAAGTCTCCGGATAATCCGTCGCAGCTCCCGGCTGTCCAGAAATAGGCCGGTATCCAGGTATTCGGAAAAGTTGACAAAAAAACGGAGATCCCCTTCACGGCAGATCAGGCGGTCCGAAGTACCTTCAGCCGGTTTCTGTTTTCCGTATCGGTCGCTGGCGCCCAGTTTTCGGCGTTCCTTCAGAAATATCCCTTCCGAACCGATGCCCAGATACTGTATCAGCCCTTCAACGGCCTCTCTGCGGCGACGTCGTACAGCCCGGGCTTCAATCTGGGGCGGTGCGGCATACTCCTGCAGATGGCACCACTTTTCTTCATAGATATCAACGGCGAAGGCGTATTCCGGCATGTCCTTATCGTAGAGGCGGTAACAGCTGACCGGCCCCTGGTTCAGGTAGTGTTTCAGGGCCTTGCGGTTCTTTTTTAGCCGGTTCACGAACATCTGCGTACCCTGGGAAGGGCTGTACTCTTTAATTGCCGCATGGACAAGCTGTACCGGAATGGGCCCGTTGGAAAGCTTATGAATCTTCTCCGCCTGTATTCCCGTGGCGAGGCCCATCTCCTTGTCGGGGGAGAGAAAGGCTATTCTCCAGCCCGGAAAGGTCCGACGGGCGCTGAGTCCCAGGTCCGTGTAGATAAGCTCTGCCTGGGCAGATGTCTCAAGCCGTTCTCCGTAGGGAGGGTTTGTCGCGATCAGTCCCGGTGTTGTTCCGGGTCTGGGTGCAGCCTTGTGAACCGGACATTCGTGAATCTGCACAATCCCTTCAAGTCCGGCACAGCGGACACTTTTACGGGCGATGCTCACGGCTTTTGGGTTCTTGTCGCTGCCGTCGATGCTGACTGGCATCTTCTCCAGCCTGGCATAGGCCTCCTGATTGGCCTGACGGTATTCCTCCCGGATCCTTTCAAGAAGCTTCCGGTCGTGCTGCCGCCAGCCCTGACCTCCCTGATCGGGGCGAAGGGGGCCCGGCGCGATCTCTCCCGCCATGAGAGCGGCTTCCATGCAGAGGGTGCCGCTGCCGCAGAAGGGATCGTAGAAACCCCCGCCGGATGCGGCGATCCCGGGCCAGTCCGCACGGTAAAGTACAGCCGCCGCGAGGTTTTCCCTCAAAGGAGCCTGGACGCCTTTTCCGCGGTACCCTCGACGATGAAGGCTTCCGCCGCCGATGTCGACGGAGATATCCACCTCCTGCTGATGGATTCGGACGGCAAGAATCGTATCGGGGTTTTCGGTATCCACATCCGGCCGGCTCCCAAAGCGATCCCGCAGTCGATCCACTATGGCGTCCTTGATCTTCAACACTGGAAAATTCGTATGACGGAAGAGGCTGCTTTTTACGTTTCCATCTATGCGAAAGCTCGAATTCGGGGAGATATGGTCCTCCCAGGGAAGCTCGCGAATTTGCCTGTAGAGCTCATCGGCAGTATCTATAATAAAAGATGAAACTGGAAATATTAGCCGAGTTGCGCTACGATTCTCCATGAGGAAGCGGTATACCGGTTCGTGTTCCGCGGAGAACTCCACTCCCCGGGGACCTGATGCGGTAAGGGTGATTCCCATCCGGTTGATCTCTGCAGAAAGGAGATCTTCACAGTGGGGAAGGGGGATTGCACGAACAGTTATCATTGGCATTGCTGTACTATAGATGGTAACTCCGGCTTGTCTCAAGGGGTGTCAACCCGGGCCGGTGAGCTGACGACAATCAAACAATAAAGGTCGAAAGAAATACGCGTAATGCGTAAAGGAGCGATGATTATGAAGAAGAAAAGAGTACCCATCGGAAAGTTTCTGGTTGCCAGGGGACTGCTCTCAGTGGAAGAGGAGCGGGCCGTAGCTGCAGAGCAGAAAAATCTGGATGAGGACGATTACGAAGCTTTTGGACGTATTGCTGTACGCAAAGGCTTCATTACCGCCGAGGCTGTAAAAGCGGCCATGAAGGAGAGGTCACGGCTGGAAAAGAACTCCTGAGGACGGCTGTTCCATTATCAGGTATTATGAGATATAGTTAAAGCATGATAAAAGCGATTTCCCGTTTCGTGCGGATGATAGTATTCGCGTGTTTTGTCCTATCGGTACTGCTGCTTGCTTCCTGCGTCGCTTCACCCCCTCAGGATACTCTCCAGGCGGAGTTTGGAGCTCCTTCGATGGACAAATCCGCAGGACGAAGAGCCCCGATGCCGGAGACTGCATCCGAGTCTATAGCAGTCTCCTTTTCCAATGCTGCTGAAGCCCCCGAACCTGCACCTGTCCCGCGACAGAGAATATATTCAGCCTCCGTCGAGCTGGAAGTCACCAGAAAGGATGAAGCTATAGATGCAATCGAATCCATGGCAGTCAAGCTTAATGGCCGGATCGACGGTATCTATCCGGAGAGTATCATCGTACGGGTGCCGGCGGATAACTTTCTGGGCTTTCTCCGGGACCTGGCGTCCGTGGGAAAGGTCCTTGACAAACGCATCGATGCTTTCGATGTAAGCGACCGTCTTGCAGATACACAGACGCGGCTGCGTCTTGCCCGGGATGCCAGGGAGAGACTCTATCTGCTGCTTGAAAAAACTGAAGATACGGATGAGCGCCTGAAGATCCTGCGGGAAATCCGGCGTCTGACAGAAACCATCGAGGCCCATGAGGCACAGCTTGCGACTCTGCAATCCCGGATCGCCTACTCCAGGGTAAGCGTTGCTCTGAAGTCCCGTACTGCTTCTGCGGGGGCGGTCAGGGAAA
>Ga0334900_1000230_pt1 | contig 92612 bp, 78 predicted proteins | sample GraSluR3_MG_2_FD_207231 | JGI IMG/M metagenome (GOLD analysis project Ga0334900, IMG submission 207231) | Sludge microbial communities from methane-producing bioreactor in Wageningen University, Netherlands - Granular Sludge_31_08-R3 | ecosystem: Engineered > Bioreactor > Anaerobic >... | reverse complement strand
AAGGGCCTTTCCTGAAAACGGGGAGGTCCTTTTTTTGTCGCCTTCCCGCCCCCGGCGGCCTCCCGGCCGGCTCCCCCTGCTCCGCCTTCGCGCTGCCCCTCTTGTCTGGCAAACCAAATTTGTGTTAATTTTATAGACTGATTTCCCAACCCCCAAACCCATGAACCGCATCGCCTTTGTTTTTATTTTGTCCCTGCTGGTGGCAGGTTGTGCTTCTTCCACCAGGCTGCTGCAGCGGGGCGATTATGACCGGGCTGTTGAAAAGGCCGTTGGCAAGCTCCGGAAAAACCCCGGAAACGAAAAAGAGGTTCAGGTTCTGGAGAGGGCCTACCGCATCTCCAATGAGCAAAACCTGGAGCGCATCCGTTATTTGAAGATGGAGGGACGGCCCGCGAACATGCCGGAGATCGTCAGCCTGTACACCCGTTTGAGCGACAGGCAGGCCCTGGTCCGTACCGTGACTCCGCTGACTGCCGGGGGACGGACCATACAGTTTCCCTATGTGGACTTCCATGAAGAGATCATCGCCGCCCGAAGCGGAGCGGCTGCCTTCCATTACGGGCAGGCAGTGGAGTTGATGGCGCAGCATGACAAACAGGCATACCGTGAAGCCTACGGCCACCTGCTGCAATCCATGGAGTTTGGGGGCGATTACCTGAATGCCCGGGAGCTGGCTGCGAAGGCCAGGCAAGAGGGGATCAGCAGGGCGCTGGTCTCCGTGTACAACCATACCCATCTGAACCTGCCCCAGGGCTTCGTCGACCAGCTCCTCCTTGTCGACACCCGCGGCATGGACACCCAGTGGGTGGAATTTCATTACAGGGACCTCGACGAAAGACTGCCCTTCGACTATTTCATCGATGTAAACCTCCGGGTGATCGACGTCTCGCCCAACCAGGTGTCTGAAAAGGACCGCCTGGTCAGCAAACGCATAGAGGATGGCTTTGACTATGCCAGGGACGCCCGCGGCAATGTGCTGAAGGACTCCCTGGGCAACGACATCAAAATCACGAAATACAAGGAAATTTCCTGCGCCCTGATCGAGACCCTGCAGCAGAAGTCGGCCCGGATAGAAGGCGACATCGAATTCTTTTCCGAGCAGCCCCGCCGCCTGCTCCGGCGGGAGCCGGTCGGTTCCGCCACGACCTTTGAACACCATTCGGCCAGGGCCATCGGCGACATCCGGGCCCTGGATGAGGAGGACCGGGAAATGGCCGGTCGCGAAGCAGTGCCTTTCCCGGGGGAGCCCGATATGATCATGCGCACCGCAGACGGATTCCGCCAGGCCATTGCCGAGGCCATCCGCAAGAACAGGAAGCTTATTCAGTAAACAAACGGCAGATACATGGAGGGAAAAAAGCGTAAACGTTCGGTCTGGAATACCATCAGGACCTACAGCATCATTACCGTCGGATTGTTTCTCAATGCCCTGGCCTGGACTGCCTTTCTGATCCCTTCCGGGATCGTGGGCGGGGGGGTGACCGGCGTAGGCGCCCTGGTTTTTTTTGCCACCGGGATTCCCGTGGCCGTGCCCTACCTGGTGATCAACCTCGTCCTGATCATCTTCGGCATCAAAAGCCTGGGCTTCGGTTTCGGCATACGCACCATTTACGGGATCGTGGTGCTGACCCTGTTTCTGGGCATTTTGCAGCAGCTTATCACCGAGCCGGTGGTTCCCGAACGCTTCATGTCGGCCATTCTTGGGGGCATCCTTGGCGGGGCCAGCGTGGGCCTCGTCTTCACCCAGGGCGGAAGTACCGGGGGCACGGATATCATTGCGCTGATCATCAACAAGTACCGAAATATCAGCCACGGAAGGCTGATCCTGCTGATGGACGTGGTGATCATCTCCTCCTCCTGGTTCATCTTCCGCTCCCTGGAAGTGATGGTTTACGGCTATGTGACCATGGCCGTGGCGTCCTATTCCATCGACATGCTGCTGATGGGGCACCGGCGCAGCGTGCAGCTGTTTATTTTTTCCAAGCAACCCGACCTGATTGCCCAGCGCATTGCCAACGAGATCGGACGGGGCGTGACCCTGTTGCAAGGCAGGGGCTGGTACTCCAAGGAGGACGCCCAGGTGTTGGTGGTGGTGGTCAGGCGTTACGAGACTTCTGCCGTGTTCCGGGCCATCAAGGAGATCGACCCGGAGGCTTTTATCTCGGTGGCCAATGTCATGGGAGTGTACGGCCAGGGCTTCGATCCCATAAAGTACTGAGGCCTTCCGGGAGCATGTCATGGCCTGACCCGTCCGGAAACCGGCCCGGGGCGGACCCGCCGGCCATCCATGATCGCAGGGGCCACAGAAACATGCCCCACGGGCTTTTTCGTCCCGCCAATCCTTCGTATCTTCGTATAAACAAAGCAAGCTGAATCATTATGGGAACTGTATTGGGACATCTGGAACCCCGCCGGGTCTGGGAATTGTTTGAAGCCATCTGCCAGGTTCCGCGTCCATCCAAAAAAGAGGACAAGATCCTGGGCTTCCTGCAGGAATTTGCTGAAAACAACCAGCTGGCCTTCCGGCAGGATAAACTGGGCAATATAGTCATTGAAAAACCGGCTGCCCGGGGCATGGAACACCTGGCCCCGGTGGTGCTGCAGAGCCATGTGGACATGGTCTGTGAAAAGAATGCCGGGGTGACCCACGATTTCGACAACGACCCGATCCGGCCCCGCATTGAGGACGGATGGGTCAAGGCCGAAGGAACCACCCTCGGAGCGGATGACGGCATCGGCATGGCCGTGCAAATGGCCATACTGGAATCGGATGGCCTGGAGCACGGGCCACTGGAGTGCCTCTTTACGGTGGATGAGGAAACCGGCCTGACGGGCGCCTTCGGCCTCGAGCCCGGTTTTGTGAAAGGACGCATCCTGCTCAACCTCGATTCGGAAGACGACGGGGAACTGTTCATCGGTTGTGCCGGGGGCATCGACACCCTGGTCACCTTCCGGTACAGCCAGGTACCCCCGGAGGTGGATCACGATGCTTACCGCATCCGCATTACCGGGCTGCTGGGCGGGCATTCGGGCGATGACATCGACAAGGGACGGGGCAACGCCATCAAGGTGCTGACCCGCCTGTTGTGGAATGCCGAAAAAATGTTTGAGCTCCGCCTGGCCGAGATCAAGGGAGGCAACCTGCGCAATGCCATTGCCCGGGAAGCCTTTGCCACCGTCACCATCCCTCGGAAATACAAAAAGGACTTTCTGGAACGGATCCACCACCTGGCCGGCCAGATCCGGCAGGAGATGAAAACCCATGAGCCCGGCCTGCAGGTCGGGGTGGACGAAGCCGTCATGCCCCAGTTCCTGCTGGACTTCGACACCCAGCACAGGCTGCTGAACGCCCTTTTTGCCTGCCCCCACGGGGTGATGCGCCTGTCTCCCGACATCCCCGGACTGGTCGAGACCTCCACCAATCTGGCCTCGGTGTCCATGACGGCGCATGAGGTCATTGTGGCCACCAGCCAGCGCAGTTCCCTCGAGTCGGGCAAACGCTGCATCGCCGACATGGTGGCCAGCGTGTTTCACCTGGCAGGGGCCTCCGTAAAGCACGGGGATGGTTACCCGGGATGGACCCCCGATATGGACTCTGCCATCCTGGCCGTCACCCAAAAGGCCTACCAGGATTTGTTCGGGGAGGATCCCAGCGTCCTGGCCATTCACGCCGGATTGGAATGCGGGCTGATCGGGGAGAAATACCCCGGCATGGACATGATCTCCTACGGACCCACCATCAAGGGCGCCCACAGCCCCGATGAGCGCATCCGCATCGATACGGTGCAGAAATTCTGGGACCTGACCCTGGAGGTGCTCAAAAACCTTCCTCCGGCTTGAGGGGACCATACAGCCTTGGGGCCGCGGGCAAGGTTATTTGAAAAAAGCCGGCTACATGCCCTGCCCGGAAACGCCTGCCCGGTCTTCCCCTGATACCGCGCCTCCTTCCAGTTCCATCCCGAAAAGCACTCCCAGGTGGTGCCGCAGCCGGGCCTTGACCTCCGTCGTGTCGACCGCCTCTCCCAGCTCCGCCTGCATGGACGTGGCTTTTTTATCCGTGAATCCGCAGGGGTTGATCAGTTCGAAATAGCTCAGGTCGGTGTTCACGTTGAAGGCAAAGCCGTGCATGGTCACCCAGCGGCTGGTCCGGATGCCGATCGCGCAGATCTTGCGGGCCCTGCCGGCCGTCCCGGCATCGAGCCACACGCCCGAAGCCCCTTTCATGCGCTCCCCCCTCAGCCCGTATTCGCCGATGGTCAGGATGGTGGCCTCTTCCAGGCCCGCGACATAGGCATGGATGTCGGGCGAGAAATTATCCAGGTCCAGGATCGGATAGCCCACCACCTGTCCGGGCCCGTGGTAGGTGATGTCGCCCCCGCGGTCGATCTTGTAATAGGTGGCCTGTTTTTCGCTGAGTTTCAGCATGTCGATCAGCAGGTTGTTTTCCGAGCCGTTCTTGCCCAGGGTGAACACGTGGGGGTGTTCACAGAACAACAGGTGGTTGGGGGTGGGGTGTTGCCGGTCGTCCGGAAGGTCCCTGTTCTGCATCTTGCGGTCGATGATCGCCCGGAACAGCTTTTCCTGGTAGTCCCAGGCTTCTTTGTAGTCGATCGTTCCCAGGTCTTCGAAGCGTACCTTCTTGTTTTGTGCCGGCATCCTTGGTGGTGTTTCTGCAAAAATACAACGCACCGGCATACAGCCCAAAGAATGTCTGTTGTTTTTTCGTCGGATGGGAAAGCGCACCCCGCACCCAACCCTTCCGGATGGCAGGGTACAATAAGAAATGCCGTATCTTTGCGTAAAAACCGGCAGGATGGCCTGCCCCGGCGGCGGCGCCTGCCGGGTACCCTTTTGAATGACCCATCCGACGAACACCATGACGACTGAAAATAAAACAGAGATCATGTCTCCCGCCGGCTCCTGGGAGTCCCTTGCCGCTGCGCTGCAGGGTGGGGCAGATTCGGTGTATTTCGGGGTGGGGCATCTGAATATGCGGGCCCGCTCCTCCCGGAAATTCTCGCTGGATGATCTGCGCACCATTGCCGCCCGGTGCCGGGAGGCCGGGGTGAAAAGCTACCTGACCCTGAACACCGTCCTGTATGATGAGGAGATGGACCAGATGCGCCAGACCGTGGATGCCGCCGCCGATGCCGGGGTGTCGGCCATCATCGCCTCCGACATGGCCGTGATGGAGTACGCCCGTTCCCGGGGCGTCGAGATCCATGTCTCCACCCAGTGCAACATCACCAACCTGGAAGCCGTTCGCTTCTATGCCCGTTATGCCGATGTGGTGGTCACCGCCCGGGAGCTGAGCCTGGCACAGGTTCACCGGATCGTGCAGGGCATCGAAAGGGAAGGCATCTGCGGTCCCTCGGGGCGTCCCGTGCAGGTGGAGCTCTTCGTGCACGGGGCCCTGTGCATGGCCGTGAGCGGCAAATGCTACCTGAGTCTGGACACCATGAACCACAGCGCCAACCGCGGCTCCTGCCTGCAGATGTGCCGGCGGTCCTACCTGGTCACCGACAAGGAAGAGGGCTTTGCCTACGAGGTGGACCGTGAGTACATCATGTCGCCCAAAGACCTGTGCACGATCGGTTTTATCGACAAGATCCTCGACGCCGGGGTACGCGTCTTCAAGATCGAGGGCCGGGGCCGGGGGCCGGATTATGTGAGAACGGTGACGGCGTGTTACCGGGAAGCGGCACAGGCGGTGCTTGATGGCAGCTACTCCCCGGAGAAGGTGGAGGGATGGACCCGCCGCCTGCGTGCGGTATTCAACCGTGGATTCTGGGACGGGTATTACCTGGGCAGGACCATGGGCGAGTGGACGGAGCGGTATGGCTCCCAGGCCACGCGCAGGAAGCAGTATGCCGGCAGGGTGACCAACTATTACTCCCGCCTGCAGGTTGCCGAGGTCCGGCTGGAGTCGCACGGGCTGTCGCAGGGGGATGTGGTCATGGTGACGGGCCCCACCACCGGCGTGGTCGAATGGACCCTGGAAGAATTGCATGTGGAGGAAACGCCTGCCCGGGCGGCCGCCAAGGGACAGGTTTGCAGCCTCAGGGTGCCGGAGCCGGTCAGAAGGGGCGACAAACTGTTCCGGCTGGTCGAAGTGGCGGACAGGTTCTGAGGCAGCTCAGGCCGAATCGCGGACCTTCAGGGTAACCGGGAAGATCTTCGTCTGGTAGTCCGCTTCAGTTTCCTGGTTTTCTATGCGGGCCAGCAGCAGGCGGGCCGCTTCCTGCCCCATTTCATACCCTTTTTGTTCTATGGTGGTCAGCCTGGGCTGCACGATGCTGGCGATGGGGTCATCCCCGAAGCCGGTCACCGCAATCTGGCCGGGGATCTGGTAACCGGCCTCCTGCAGCAGCTTGATCACAGCCACGGCACTGAAATCGTTCACGCAGAAAATGCCGTCTATGCCCGGGGCCAGCTGCAATATCCTGTCCCGGGCGGCCTCCACCTTATATGGGGTGTCGCAGAGCAGGATCAGCTCATCGCTGGCTTCGATTCCGTGATCCTCCAGGGCCTGAAGGTAGCCCTGGCAGCGCTCCCTGCCCACCATGAGCTGCTGGGTTGCCGCCAGATGGAGGATGCGGCGGCAGCCCCGCCGGATCATGTGGGTGGTGACGATGCGCGCCCCCTGCAGGTCGTCCGTGACCACCCGGTCGGACGGGACACTTTCCAGGAAGCGGTCGAAAAACACCAGGGGGACCTGCGCGTTCAGTGCCCACCGGAAGTGCCGGTCGTCTGCGGTGGTCTTGCTCGGGGAAACCAACAGCCCGTCCACCCGGTGGTCGATCAGCGCCTGCAGGTTGAGCTGCTCCCTTTCGTGGTCTTCGTTCGACTGGCACATCATGACCCGGTAGCCTTTGCCGTAGGCAATGTTTTCTATCCCGCTGATGATGGATGAAAAGAAGTGATGAACGATCTCCGGCACGATGATGCCCAGGGTGAAGGTGCGGTGGTGCTTCAGACCCACGGCCAGGGCATTGGGGCGGTAGTTGACCTCCCTGGCATAAGCATGCACCCGTTGGCGTGTCTCCGCGTTGATGTCGGGATGGTCACGCAGGGCGCGCGAGACAGTGGAGGCGGACACCCCCAGTGCCCGGGCGATATCGTTGATGGATACCGGATGGTTTCTCATGCGCGGCAGGTGATTGGGCTTTGAAAATACAACAAAAACCGGAATTGGTTGTTTTTCTTTCACATTCTTTGCAAACGATGCCGCAAACGTTTGCAGGAAAGTCTTGCAAAAAACTGAATATCAGGGAGGAAAACAGACATATGTCGAAAAAAATTCCTAACTTCGTATATTCAGAAAAATTGCACTTAAACCTTAAACCAATGGATATGGCGAAAAGACTGAGACAGGTGCTTCCGGTCCTCATGCTGCTGTTCAGCCTGGCCACCGCGTATGGCCAGACGGGGACCATCACCGGGGTGGTGCGTGATGCCCGGACGGGCGAGACCCTTCCCGGTGCCAACGTCATCATCAGGGGAACGACCACCGGCACGGTGACCGGAATCGACGGCGATTACACGCTGGAAGTCCCGGCCGGCAGCGTGACCCTCGATGCTTCCTTCATCGGCTATGAGCCGGTCTCCCGTACCGTAACGGTTTCAGCGGGCGCAAGGCTTGCCCTGAATTTTGAATTGTCGTCGGATGTGGCCATGCTGGAGGAAATCGTCGTTATCGGTTACGGGGTCATGCGCAAGAGCGACCTTACCGGGTCGGTCACCAATGTCCGGGCTGATGAGATGAACCGCGGGGTGCTGACCGACCCGATACAGGGACTGCAGGGGAAATCGGCCGGTGTGATGATCACCAAGCGGGGGGGCGACCCCAACGCGGGCTTCTCCGTGAAGATCCGCGGGGCCTCTTCCCTGGCCACCGGGACCAGCCCGCTGTACGTGGTGGACGGCATTCCCGGGGTGGATCCCACAACCATCGCCCCGGAAGACATCGAGTCTTTCAACATCCTGAAGGACGCCTCGGCGGCAGCCATTTACGGCAGCAGGGGAGCCAACGGGGTGATCATTATCACGACCCGACGCGGGACAGACCGCAGGGGGGCGGGGATCGAGTTTTCCTCCTATGTGTCGACAGAGACCGTGGCCAACCGCCTGGACCTGCTTTCGGGCGATCAGATCCGGGATTTTGCCTCCCAGACCGGCCGGTCTTTCCTTGATGGGGGAGACAATGTGGACTGGCAGGACCAGCTATACCGCACCGGGAGTTCCCGCAACTACAACCTGGCCTTCACCGGGCAGGAGGGAAGCCTCAGCTACCGCGCCTCCGTCGGACACAACATTTTCGATGGCGTGGTTATGGGCTCCCGCAAGGAACGCACCATCGCCCGGCTGAACATCGACCAGAAAGCCCTGAACGACCGCCTGACCCTCTCGGCCGGGATCGCGGGCACTTTTGAGGACAACAAATACATCAATTACGGGGGCTGGGGACTGAACGACGTGTTTTACCAGACCTTCAGAAGAAATCCCACCGACCCGGTCTTTGACGAAGAAGGAAACTATTACGAGATGAACCGGGGGTTCAACTACAAGAACCCCCTGGCCACCATTGAAGAGATACAGAACGAACGGGATGCCAAAAGGTATTTCGGTTACCTGAAAGCCGACCTGGAAGTATTCGACGGACTGACGGCCGGCATCAACCTGGGTTACACCCGGGACGACAGCGAATCCTTCTATTTCGAGCCCGCCCTGTCGACCAGCGTACTGCAGACGCAGGGTTTTGGCAACCGTGCCTACAACAACCACGAATCCAAGGTGCTGGAAACCACCCTGCGCTATGCCAACTCCTTCGACCGCCACAGCATCGAGGCCGTCGGGGGTTATTCATTCCAGGAAGACTTCAATACGGGGCTCTTTGCCCAGGGCCGGCAGCCCTTCATCAACTATTCGGGGGCCTACAACCTGGGCCTCTTGCAGAGCGTGACCGAAGGACGGGACATCGGCTCGCACAAGTCATCCAGCCGCCTGATCTCTTTCTTTGGAAGGGCCATCTACAATTATGACTCAAAATATTTTCTGACCGCCACCCTGCGGCGTGACGGCTCTTCCCGTTTCGGGATCAACAACGAGTGGGGCTGGTTCCCGTCGGCTTCCGCCATGTGGAACATCTCCCGGGAAAGCTTTATGCAGGACCAGACGGTGGTCAGCAACCTGCGCCTGCGCGCCGGCTACGGCATTACCGGCAACCAGGAGATCGGCAATTACAACGACATCGAATACTACATTGCCGCCGGCAATACCATCAATTTCGAGACCGGGGACGAGGCCATTCTGTTCGAGTTCGCCCATGCGGCCAACCCCGATCTGAAGTGGGAAGAGAATCATGAGATCAACCTCGGGCTGGATTTCGGGCTGTTCGATGACAAGATCTCAGGCTCCTTTGATTTCTACCGCAAAAATACCAAAGACCTGCTCGGCAGCTACTCTGTTCCTGTGCCTCCTTACCCGGTGGGCCGCATCTGGGCCAATGTCGGGGAGATCCAGGTCCAGGGATTCGAGTTCAACATCCAGGCTTATCCGGTGCGGACCTCCCGCTTGGACTGGCGGACCGTGGTGGTGTTTTCCACCTACAAACAGGACGTGATCTCCCTGTCCAACGACCAGTTCGAATGGTCGCGCCTGCAGGAAGGCTATCTCTCCGGTCCCGGGCTGGTCGGGGGACAGAACTGGACCCAGACTGTGCAGCCGGGCATGTCCCTGGGGACCTGGTACATGCCTGAGTATGCCGGTCTGATCAATGGGGAGTTCGCCTTCTTTACGGCCGCAGGCGGGGTAACCCGTCAGCTCGACCTGGCCGAACGGCGGGTGGTGGGCAAGGCCCAGCCCGATTTTGAAATCGGCTGGTCAAACTTCTTCACCCTGTTCGGCAACCTGGACGCCAGCCTGACCCTGAGGGGCGTCTACGGCTACCAGATGTTCAACACCACCAAGCTCATCTTCGGCAACCCGACCCTGCTGCCTGAGTCCAATGTGCTGCAGTTCGCCCTCGAGGAGTACGAGCGCGGCTTAAGGGACAACCCCAAACCCAGCAGCTACTACCTGGAGGACGCCAGCTTCCTGCGCATCGACAACATTTCCCTGGGCTACAACTTCAGGGACCTGGCCGGCATGCGCAATGTGAGGGTCTACCTGGCGGCCAATAACGTGTTCACCTTCACCAACTATTCAGGCATCGACCCGGAGATCAGCTTCGATGGGTTGTCATTCGGGATAGACCAGTACAACATCTATCCGAAGACAAGGACCCTGACCCTGGGTGTGAATGTATCATTGTAAAAACGAACGGATCATGAGAAAAATCATAAGCATCATCGCCATCATGGGACTGTTCCTGTCGGCCTGCACCGACCTGGACGATGTCCTCTACGACAGGATCCCTTCTGATGCCTATACGGCCGACCCGGTCCTGAAAATGAGTCCGATCTACGAACCCATGCGCGAGTTCCTTGACAATAGTGGCTGGTGGTTTGCACAGGAGCTACCCGGGGATGCCGTGGTCTGCCCGGTCCGTGGGATGGACTGGCTCGACGGGGGCAAGTGGATGGTGTTGCACCGCCATACGTGGGATAACAACACCGAGGCCGTGAATTCCATGTGGAGCCGCTATTACCGGGGCATCGTGGAGGCCAACAAGTTCATCGAGGAGCAGGAAATCTTTGCCGGAGACCCCATTGTGGACCGGGCCATTGCCAAGGCCAAAATTCTGAGGGCTTATTACTATTATCTGGCCATTGACAATTACGGGGATGTCCCCTATGTCGTTCAATACCTGGATGCTCCCGAGCGGCCGCTGCGCCGCAAGCGGGCCAACATCTGGGCCGACATCGTGGCCGATGTGGAGGCCGGCATTCCCTACCTGGACAATAGTGTATCCAAGACCGCCGTTACCAAAGGGATGGCTTTTTCACTCCTTGCCAAGCTGTACCTGAACGCCGAAGTGTATACCGGCACGCCCCGCTGGGACAAGGCCGAGGCATACGCCGACAGCGTGCTGGCTCTGGGCGTGTATTCCCTGGAGGGGGACCCCCTGGCGCCTTTTGTGACCGCCAACCAGAACTCCACGGAGAACATCTGGGTGATCCCCTTCCATGAGGACAACTACCAGGGCTTCAACCTGCACATGCGTACGCTGCATTACAACAGCAACCGGACCTTCGACATGGCCGTGGGCCCCTGGAATGGTTTCGCGGCGGTGCAGGACTTTTACAATACATACGACGACAATGACCTGCGCAAGGAGGGGTACTTCCTGGTGGGGCCGCAGTTCGATTACCAGGGCAACAAGATCGTGGACCAGGCTGCCGGTGGGGCAGACCTGGTACTGGATCCCTTCATCCCCGCCCTGGAGATGACCCCCGGCTCCTATTCCCCCGTGCAGATCCGCATGTCCGGTGTCCGTGTACAGAAGTTCGAGATCCGCCGGGGCGCCAAGGAGAACCTGGGCAACCACTTCCCCATCTTCCGTCTGGCCGACGTCATGCTGATGAAGGCCGAGGCCATGGTCCGTCAGGGCAAGGCCGGGGCCGCTCAATATGTCAACCCCATACGGGAACGTGCCAATCTGGCACCCTGGGGCGATGTCAGCCTGCAGCAACTGCTGGCCGAGAGGGGCCGGGAGCTGTTCTGGGAGGCACACCGCCGCCAGGACCTGATCCGCTTCGGGGAGTTTAACAAGGCCTGGTGGGAAAAGCCCGCCTCCCCGGCCGAACGCAGGGTGTTCCCCATTCCGGAATGGGCCATCGAGGCCAACCCCAACCTGTCAGAGCCGGTTGTGGACTGATTTTTGATCACCACCCAATCAACATAAACAACCAACCAAATTATTAAACCCTAATCACTTAACTCAAACATTATGAAAACCAACCAAATCAAAAAGTTTCTGAGGATGGCCTGGCTCCTGATGGTTCCTGTGCTGTTCTTTGTTGCCTGCAGCGACGATGAAGACGACCCCATCCCGCCCATTCTCGTGGAAGATGGATATTACATCGTGGGGGAGGTGAGCCCGTTTGCCGAGCTCAGCACCGATGGCCTGATGATGGCCGGGATCAACGAGGCCGACGACCAGAGTCCCCGGGCCGGACTGTATGAAAAATATGTGCCCCTGCGCGCCGGAGCCGCCGGGTTCAATATCGTGAAGGTATCCGGTCAGACCACGACCGACCATGGTCCCTCGGGCATGCAGAACGTGGCGACCGAAGGGGAGCGTGAGCAGCCCAACATCACCGTCCAGGCAGGCACCCTGGGCACCAGCGGCGTGTTTACCGTGCCCAGCGACGGCCTCTACCATGTGATTATTGACGAGCAGACCAGCAAGGTGGTCATCGCCCCGGTTCCCTTCTGGGCCATCATCGGAGGCGCCACGGAAATGGGCTGGTCCGATACCGAGCTTCCCCTGGTGGGCGGTTTCAACCAGGACGAGATGACCTTCCAGAAGGAAGGCATCGTGCTTCGTGCGGGCGACTTCAAATTCCGTTACGGCGGTGGCTGGAAGCTTGAGATCGATGGAGAGGAAGTTAAAGTGAACACCAACATGGGTGGTGCTGTCCAGGGCGAACTGCCCGAGCTGACCACCACCATGGAGCGCGGAGGCGAAAACTACGCCATCGGCAAGGAAAGCGAAGGCCTGTACACCGTGACCGTGAAATGGAGCATCGAAGACGGCTATACCTCTTCCCTGCTGAAGACGGCTGATGTGGATCCCCTGGACTATCCGGAGACCCTTTACATGATCGGCAGCGCCCTGGAGCCGGAAGACAATGACAGTGACGGAACACCCGACGGCTGGCAGTGGGATCTGATGGATCATCCTCTGGTACCGGTTCACAGCAAGCCCCACCTGTTCTGGAAGATCGTCTGGCTGCATGAAGGCGGCGAGTTCAAGTTTGCCCCGCAGCGCGAATGGGCGGGCGACTTTGGACGTACAGGAGACGCCCAGGACGGCATCTTTGCCCGTGGCGGTGACAACCTGCCTGTGCCGGGTGCCAGCGGTTACTACATGGTGGTCGTGAACTTCGAGACCGAGCAGATCGCCGTGGTTGAACCCCAGGTTTACCTGATCGGGGATGCCGTGGGCAGCTGGGACGGTGCCGACCCGGACCATAAATTTACTGTCGACAACGAAAACCAGGTGCTCACCATCACCCGCACCCTGGCGGCAGCCAACCTGAGGATGCATGCCTGGTTTGACGCAGCAGACGGATGGTTCACCGACTGGTGGCAGTCAGAATTCAACATCTTCGATGGGGACATCCTCTTCCGCGGCACAGGCGGCGACCAGGATGCCGTTCCGGTATCTGCCGGCAGCACGAAGATTGACCTGAACTTCAGGACAGGAAAAGGCAGCATTACCCCCCAGTAAGCAGCTTTTGTTCAGAATAGAAAAGCCGCCCAGGATTGCCCTGGGCGGCTTTTCTTATTTGGCGGTAAGGAGGCAGACTGTGCTGCCTCTCTGGTCCTTCCGGAAAGGTTCCTATACCAAAACCTTGCCGGTCATCTCCTCCGGGATGGGCAGTCCCATGATCTTCAGGATGGTCGGTGCCAGGTCGGCCAGGCGGCCGGGACGGATCTCCCGGCATTGGTCATCAATCAGCCAGCAGGGTACCGGGTTGGTGGTGTGGGCGGTATTGGGCGAACCGTCGGGGTTCACGGCGAAGTCCGCATTGCCATGGTCGGCCGTCACCAGCAGGGTGTACCCCTGTTCCCGGGCAGCCTCCGCGACGTCCTGAAGGCAGCGGTCCACCGTTTCCACGGCCTCTCTGATGGCTTCGTAGATGCCTGTATGGCCCACCATGTCGGCATTGGCAAAGTTCAGGCAGATGAAGTCGAACCGCCCGCTGCGGACCTCCCGGACCATGGCATCCCGGACCTCCGGGGCGCTCATGGCCGGTTGCAAATCGTAGGTGGCCACCTTGGGGGAGGGGATCATGATGCGTTCCTCTCCCGGAAATTTTCCCTCCCTTCCTCCGCTGAAGAAGAAGGTCACATGGGGGTATTTTTCTGTTTCGGCAATGCGCAACTGCTTCTTGCCCTGCTCTGCCAGGACCTCTCCCAGGGTGTTCTTCAGGTCGTCCTTGTCATAGACCACCTGAACCTCCCGGAAGGATTCATCATAGCGGGTCATGGTCACGTAATGCAGCGGCAGGGTCTTCATGCCGTGCTCCTGCATGTCTTGTTGCGTAAGTACTGTGGTGATCTCCCTGAGGCGGTCGGTGCGGAAGTTGAAGCAGATCACCACATCCCCGGCCTGGATGGTGGCCAGGGGCTTGCCATCCTTTCCGGTCATGACCCTGGGCTTGATGAATTCGTCGGTCACTTCCTCTTCATAGCTGGCCCGGATGGCGCTCTCCGCGTCCGGGAATTCATCCCCTTTCCCTTCGAGCAGCATGTCGTAAGCCAGCTTGATGCGTTCCCAACGTTTGTCGCGGTCCATGGCATAATACCGTCCGCAGACCGTGGCGATTTTGCCTGCAGAGTCCTTCAGGTGCTTCTCCAGCTCCCCGATGAAGCCCAGCCCGCTGCGCGGGTCGGTGTCGCGCCCGTCGGTAAAGGCATGGATGAATAGTTCCTTGAAATCCTCTTTCTTCGCCATATCGCACAGGCCGAAGAGGTGGTCCATGGCGGAATGGACCCCGCCGTTCGACACAAGACCGAGCAGATGCACCTTTTTGCCTTCCGTTTTGGCCTTGCGAAATGCCTCCTTCAACACAGGGTTCTCGAAGAAGGATCCCTCACGAACGGCCTGACTGATCCTGACCAGGTCCTGGTACACGACACGTCCGGCGCCGATGTTCAGGTGCCCCACCTCGGAATTGCCCATCTGTCCCCCGGGCAGGCCGACATCCTCCCCGGAGGTGCGCAACACCGTGTGGGCTGCCGATTCGTAAAGGCTGTTGGTAAAAGGCACGTTGGCCTGATGGATGATGTCGGAGGCATCGCCTTTGCCTTTGCCCCATCCATCCAGTATGGCAAGAATGACTTTTTTTGACATATTGGTTTTCCGTTTAACTGCGTGAATAAATCAAGGGCCCTTTGGCCCGTTTATTTTATCCGGTCGACCGGATGGCCTCCACCGGATCCAGCCTCGAGGCCGTCCAGGCCGGTACGAAGCCCGACACCAGCCCGATGATGGCCGATACGTTTAGACCCAGCAGGATGTTTCCCAGGGTCAGGGAAAAGTTGATGCCGGCCATGAGGGAAACCAGGCTCGTGCCGATCCAGACCAGGATCAGTCCGATGGCGCCGCCAAACAGGCTCAGCAGCACGGCTTCGAACAGAAACTGCAGCAGGATGAAAAAGTTTTTGGCCCCCAGGGCCTTCTGGATGCCGATGATGCTGGTCCGTTCCCTAACCGATACGAACATGATGTTGGCGATGCCGAAGCCCCCCACCAGGATGGAAAAGCCGCCAATGATCCAGCCCGCCATGGTGATGATGGCGAAAAGCCCGTCGAAACCTTCCGAGAGCAGGCTTGTCTCGTTCAGGGCAAAATTGTCCACCGCAAAGGGTTTGATCCGCCGTATGGAGCGCATGACCCCGGTCAGGTCGTCGATCATTTCCTGGTTCGACACCCCTGGCCTGGCCTTGGCCATGATGAATGGCCCGTAGCGGTCGCTGTTCACATTAATGAACTGGTTGAGGAAGCCGATGGGCAGTACCACGGCTTCGTCGTGGCTGTTGCCGAACATCTCGTCCCCGTCTTTCTGGAAAACCCCGATCACCTGGATGTTCCGCCCGAATATTTTGATGTAACGCCCGCTGGGGTCCACTCCCTGGAAAAGGTTTTGTGCCAGGTCGCTCCCGATCACCGCCACGTTACGCCCGGCCATGGACTCTGCAAAAGAGAAATAGCGCCCCCTCTCCATTTCGAAGACCCGCACCTGTTCGTAATCGGAGGAGACCCCTATAATGGTGACCTGTTCCGCACTGGCGCTCTGGTATTCCACCGTCCGGCTGGTGGATGCCATGAAAACGGCCGCATCCAGGGTCTGGGATCGCCTCATGAGCTCATCCAGTTCCCGAAGGTGGGGGGAGGGGCGGTTGGCATAGCGCCACCACTGGTAATCCCCGGAAAACTGCCACGGCCATTTCTGGATGTATACGACATTGTCGCCCAGGCTGGCGATGCTGGTGCGTATCTGCCGTTCCAGGGCGTCCACCACGGAAAACACGGTGATGATGGAAAATATCCCGATGGTGATCCCCAACAGGGTCAGCAAAGTCCGCATTTTGTTCGCCAGGATGGAGGTCAGGGCAAATGCCAGGCTTTCCCGGAACAGTTTAATAAACAATATCATGGGTCGAAATCCTTCCACGGCTTTATTTTTTTCTCAGGGTACGCATCAACTCGGTTGCATAAACAAATTCATTCAGCTCGGGATTGTCTGTTTCCAGGATCTGGTGCCTGCTGCCTTCCCACCACAGGGCCCCCTTGTAAAGGTAAAACACTTTCTCTCCGATTTCCATCACCGAATTCATATCGTGGGTGTTGACCACGGTGGTGATCCCGAACTCCTGGGTGATCTCACGGATGAGGTTGTCGATGACGATGGCGGTGATCGGATCCAGGCCCGAATTGGGTTCGTCACAGAACAGGTACCTGGGGCTGTTGCTGATGGCACGGGCGATGGCCACCCGTTTTTTCATGCCCCCGCTCAGTTCGGATGGGTACAGTTTGTTGACGTTTTCCAGGCCCACGCGGCTGAGGCAGGCGTTAACCCGGTCCAGCTTCTCTCCCCTGGACAGGTCGGAAAACATTTCCAGGGGGAACAGCACGTTTTCCTCCACCGTCAGGCTGTCAAAAAGGGCCCCGCCCTGGAAGAGCATGCCCACCTCCTGCCGGATCACCCTGCGGTCCCGGAAGCTCATGGTGAGGTAATCACGCCCGTCATAGAGTATCTGCCCGCGATCCGCCCTGACCAGTCCGACGAGACACTTCATCAGCACGGTCTTGCCCGATCCGCTCTTCCCGATGATCAGGTTGGTTTTTCCCTTCTCGAAGGAAAAACCGACCCCCTTCAGAACCGGGATCCCATCGTACGACTTCCATACATCAATGCCCTGGATCATGCCAACAGGATCTGGGTGAGTACAAGGTTGAACAGGATGATGTATATGCTGCTGAATACCACCGCCTTGGTGCTGGAATGTCCGACCTCCAGGGCGCCACCCCGGGTGTAATAACCGAAGTACCCGGACACGGTGGTGATGAGGAAGGCGAAGACCAGGGTCTTGATCAGGGCATAGGCGATATCAAAAGCGGCAAATTCAAAAAGAATGCCATACACGAAATGGCTCAGGGGGACCACCCCGGTAACGACAGAAGCCATCCATCCTCCGAGGATGCCGAGAACCATGCTGATCACCACCAGAAAAGGATTGATGATCATGGCCGCGATGACCTTCGGAAGGATGAGGTAGCCGGCCGCATTGACCCCCATGATCTCCAGGGCATCGATTTGTTCCGTCACGCGCATGGTGCCGATCTCGGAAGCAATGCGGGATCCCACCTTGCCGGCCAGGATCAGGGCGATCATCGTGGGGGAGAACTCCAGGATGATTGCCTGACGGGTGGCAAAACCGATCGCATAGGTGGGCAGGAGGGGGTGGTCCGTGTTGAAGGCGGTTTGAATGGTGAGCACGGCACCCATGAATACCGAGATGATGGCCACAATGCCCAGGCTCTGCAACCCAAGGTTGTCCAGTTCCACAATGATCTGCCTGCGGTAAATGGAGGCCCTTTCCGGTTTGCGGAGGATTACCGGCAGCAGGCTGACGTACCTTCCGATATGGTAAAACAGTTTCATGGCCCGTCTTCAGTCCTGCGAAATTACTCATATTTTGCGTTCTTTTAATAATTTACGGGGCCCCGCTTCGGGGTCCGTTTTTATTTGATTATTTTTGGGGTGTAAAGCATTTGTCATGCACAGGAAAGGGCAAAACATCAGGTGTCTTCCGGTTTTATGGGTTATTCTGGCCTGCCTGTGGCTGTTTTCATCCTGCTCCGTCTTCAGGCGGAACTGTGACTGTCCCACCTGGAGCCATTCTTCAGGCCCATCCAACGAAAACATTGCAGATCTTGAACCGGCTGAGAATTAGGGAGGACCTGTCCCGGGTGTTCCCGGTCGGGTCGGTGGACCGGGTCATGCAACTGCTGGCGGACCATCGCATCCTGCTGAAGGTGTCCCGGGGACGTGCCAGCCGGCTGGGGGACTTCAAACCGGGCCTTTCCGGGCAGGCCCACCGCATCACCGTGAACGGGGATCTCAATATTTATGCCTTTCAGTTGGTCTTTCTTCATGAGCTGGCCCATTTGCTGGTTTGGGAGAACACCCGGGGCAGGACACCCCCCCACGGGGAAGAGTGGAAACAAGCTTTCGGGGCTTTGATCCGGGACTTTCTTGGCCGGGGCTTGTTTCACCCATCCACCCGGGACACCCTATGGTCATATTCCCACAAGGTCAGGGCGACCGGGATCGCCTGCGAGGGGGTGGTGCGGGAGCTGAGCCTGTTTGACAGGGAAGCGGCCTCCGATCCCCTGGTGTTCCTTGAGGAAGTGCCCCTGGAATCCCTGTTCTATACCCGGACAGGCCGTTTGTTCCGCAAGGATCAAAAGCTGCGCAAGAGATTCCGGTGTCATTGCCTGGACAACCAAAGGGCTTACCTGTTCCATCCCCTTGCAAGGGTCAGGCCGGCAGGGCGTGCGAAGGGCGGAGACCGGCCTCATGAGAATGCATCCACAGTGAAAATATTTCTTAAACAGCAACCATAAACAAGGAACACCATGGACAAGAACGACTATGTGGTCATCATGGCCGGTGGGGTGGGGGAGCGCTTCTTTCCCATGAGCCGCCGGTCGCGCCCCAAGCAGTTTATTGACATCCTGGGTACCGGCAAAACCCTTATCAGGCAGACCTATGAGCGCTTTCTCGAGGTGTGCCCGCCTGAAAACATCTACGTGGTCACCAACAAGAACTACAAGGAAATGGTCCTCGACCAGGTTCCCGGGATGCAGGAAGACAAGGTCATTTGTGAGCCCACCCGGAAGAACACGGCCCCTTGCATCGCCTATGCGGCCTATAAGATCCACGCATTGAATCCGGACGCGCGCATGGTGGTGGCTCCTTCGGACCATATCATTCTCAAGGAGGAAGCCTTTACCCGGGTGATCCGATCCGCCCTGAAGGCCGCTGCAAACCATGACTGGCTGTTCACCCTGGGGATCACCCCGAGCCGTCCGGATACAGGCTACGGCTACATCCAGTTTTTGGAGGATTCCGGATTCCCGGAGGACCCAAGCCTGAAGAAAGTCAAGACTTTTACCGAAAAACCCAATCAGGAGCTGGCCCTTTCGTTTATCGAGAGCGGAGATTTCCTCTGGAACAGCGGCATCTTTGTCTGGTCCTGCCAGGCCATCATCGATGCCTTTGAAACCTACCAGCCGGAGATCAGTTTTGTCTTCAGGGAGGCCCTCGGCAAATACAATACGGAGGAGGAAGTCCCTTATATGAATACCGCATTTGCTACCTGCAAGAGTATCTCCATCGACTATGCCATCATGGAAAAGGCCGGCAATGTCCATGTGTTCATTGCCGATTTCGGATGGTCGGATCTGGGAACCTGGGGCTCCCTGTATGATGTCCGGCCCAGGGACGGAAACGACAATGCCGTTATGGGCCGCAACGTCATGCTGTACGATACATCAGGCTGCATCATCAACATCCCGGAAGAAAAGCTGGTGGTCATCCAGGGACTGGAGGATTACATCGTGGCCGAGTCAGACAACGCCCTGATGATCTGCAAGAAATCCCAGGAACAGCAGATCCGCAAATTCGTCAACGATATCAAACTGAAAAAAGGAGAACAATTCATCTGATAGCTGGCTGCTGGCTATTGGACCTTGGCCAACCGCCGAAAGCCAAAAGCCAACCGCCAAAAGCCAATATTAATCCAACAAACCGACCTTTCAATGAAACGAATTATTATCATTCTGGTCCTCGTCCTGACGGTGTTGCGGACCCCCGCGAAAGCGGACGAAGGCATGTGGTTGCCTTTTCTGATTGACGACGCCCTATACGGGACCATGCAGGAGATGGGACTGAATCTGACCCGCGACCAGCTGTTCAGTTTTACCGAGTCCAGCCTCAAGGACGCCATCGTCCATTTCGGTGGTGGGTGCACCGCCGAGATCATTTCCGACCAGGGACTCGTGCTGACCAACCACCACTGTGGTTACGGCCGCATCCAGGCCCATAGTTCCGTGGGCAACGACCTGCTTAAGGACGGCTACTGGGCCTCCAGCCTGGAAGAGGAGCTGCCCAACGAAAACCTTTTTGTCCGCTTCCTGGTCCAGGCAAGGGATGTAACGGACGAGATCTCTGCCCTGTTGAACGACTCCATGAGTGAGCCGGAGCGGGACCGCATCATCCGGAGCAAAGGGGACGAGATCGTACGGGAGGCCACGGAGGGAACCCATTACACGGCCAATGTACGGCCCCTGTTCGCCGGAAATGAATTCTTTCTATTCGTGTTCGAAACCTTCCCCGACGTGCGCCTGGTGGGCACCCCGCCCGAGTCCATCGGCTCCTACGGGGGAGATACCGACAACTGGATGTGGCCGCGGCATACGGGCGACTTCTCCCTGTTCCGCGTCTACACCGGTCCCGATGGCAAGCCCGCTCCCTACAGTCCCGACAACATTCCGCTGCGCCCGCGCCACCACCTGCCCATTTCCATCAAGGGCGTGGAGGAAGGGGACTTCGCCATGATCCTGGGCTACCCCGGCCGGACCAACCGTTACCTGACTTCCCACGGCATCGAATTCAACCTGGAGGACATGTACCAGGTGCGGATCGATATCCGCAGGGAAAAGCTGGACATCATCGAAGCCGCCATGGCCTCAAGCGACGAACTGAGGATCAAGTATGCCTCCAAGCAATCGGGCATCGCCAACTACTGGAAGAACTTCATCGGCATGAGCCAGAGCCTGAAGCGGCTGAAGGTGGCAGACTCCAAGCGGGAGCTGGAGGACGCCTTTGAAGGCTGGGTGGCTCAGGATCCTGCCCGGCAGGCCCAATACGGACAGGTGCTGGAAATGTACCGGGAGGCCTATGCGGGCTATCGTCAGTTCAATTCCCAGAACTATGTCTTCTCGGAGGCCATGGCCTCGGGTCCGGACATGCTGCGACTGGCCAACTCCTTCGACCGCCTGTTGGGCATGATGAAAGAGAAGGCGGATGAAGAGGAACTGGCCGAAGAGATCCGCCGCCTGCGCAATATGACGGAACGCACCTTCAGGAATTATGACCAGGGTGTGGACGAGCAACTCTGGGCCGCCATGTTCCGCACCTATTACGAGCGGATCCCGGGAGCCAACCTGCCGGATATTTTTCTGGAAATCGAACGCAGATACCGGAATGATTTTGACCGCTATGCGGCGGATGTCTACAAGAAATCTGTATTCTCCGGAATGGAAAGCCTGAACAGTTTCTTTGACAAGCCTTCGGTCCGTACCCTGGAGCGCGACCCCGCATTCAGGGCCGCCCGCTCAGTATATTCCAACATGGATGAGATCAGCCCGCGGATCCAGGCGTACGATGTGATGGTCTCCCGGGCAGAGCGATTGTTTATCAGGGGTTTGCGCGAAATGATGCCAGAGCGATCTTTCTATCCGGATGCCAACAGCACCATGCGCTTCACCTACGGCTCGGTGGGAGGTTACCCTCCGGCGGATGCCGTGTATTATGATTTCAAAACGACCCTGTCCGGTGTCATGGAGAAGGAGGATCCGGGCCATCACGAGTTCATTGTGGAGCCGGAACTGAAGGCCCTGTACCGTGATAAGGACTATGGATCCTATGGCACGGACGGGCAGATGGTGGTGAACTTCATCTCCAACAACGACATCACCGGAGGCAATTCGGGCAGCCCGGTGATCAACGGGGACGGCCACCTCATCGGTCTGGCTTTCGACGGAAACTGGGAGGCCATGAGCGGGGACATCCTTTTTGAAAGCCAGGTGCAGCGCTCCATCAATGTGGATGCCCGCTACATCCTCTTTCTGATCGACAAGTTTGCCGGTTCATCCAGGATCATCGACGAGCTGACCATCATTCGATGAATGGGGCGGGGCCGGCAGCCCGTACAGTTCAAGTCCCCGGTCGTGGTTGCGGCCGGCAGGACAAGCGGGGCACCCACGGACTTCCGCATGACCAGCAGGAGACCGGTCCGGGGGTGTTTCACCCATTGATAACCCCCTACTGAATCAACATGAAAAAAAGAATCAAAAGCCTTTCCGTATACCGAAACATGCAGCCGGAGGATGCCCCCGCAGGGGAGGCCGGGCAGGGCGTCCTGCACACCAGAACCGTGTTCCATGAAACCTGGGACAAGCCCATCAGCGAGATCCAGTACGACCCTTCGGGGCGGGTGGAACAGCGAACGGACTACCAGTACGACGACCAGGGCTTTATGATCCGCGAGGTGCTCCGGGAGGGCGACGGGGAGGTGGTGGAGGAACGTTCCTTCGAGCCGGACGGGCAACTCCGGGTCAAAAAGGCATTCAGGCATTATGCCGATGGATCCTACGACCAGGAGGAATTCTTTTACGATGCCTCCGGCCAGTTGGTAAAAAAGGTGTTGTCGGATGATGAAGGCGTCCTGGAGCGGCAGGAGGTGTATGAATACGGGGAGGGACGGCTGCTTCGTGAAACGCATACCGGTGGTGACGGAGAGCTGTTGTCGGATACCACCTACCTGTACAACGAGGGGGGGCTTCTTGAGGAGGTACACCTGAGCAATCCGGAGGAAGGCCTGGAGCTGCAGCGTGTCCACCAATACAACGAGGCCGGCAGGCGGCTCGCCACCAGGGTGTATGACGGGGAGGGCGAGCTGGTGGAACGCTACCTGTTTGAGTTGAACGAGCAGGGCCATCCGGCCACTGTGGTGGAGGAGAACCGGTCCAAAAAGAACACCACCCACCTTCAATACGATGCAGAGGGCCACGTGGTGTTCCAGGAGGAGACCGACCTGAACGGGGCGCTGGCCAACCGGGTCGAACGCAACTATGACGGGGAGGGCAGGTTGCTGGAGAGCCGGGTGCGTGCACTCGATCCCAGGACCGGCCTTCAGCATCACTACATTGTACGGAATGAATATGAGTTTTTTGAAGACTAATTGTGTACATCATGGATTCGACGATCTTTTTTGAGAGCTTCTGGTGGACCTGGATCCTGTTGCCCTTGCTCATCTTTCTCTCCAGGATCATGGACCAGAGCATCGGCACCATGCGGCTGATCTTTGTGTCCAAAGGCTTCAGGCACATTGGCCCGGTCCTGGGCTTCTTCGAGGTGATCATCTGGCTGCTGGCCATCACCCAGGTGCTGCAACACCTGTACAACCCCATGTGCTACATTGCTTACGGGGCGGGTTTCGCCATGGGCAACTACGTGGGGATCAGGCTGGAGGAAAAGCTGTCTATCGGCACCGTCCTTCTCAGGATCATCCCCAAAAGGGACACCAGCCCGCTGATCACCCACCTGCGGGAGGAGGGCTTTGGGGTGACCTCCGTCGATGCGGAGGGAGCCAGCGGTCCTGTAAGCATCGTGTTCACCATCATCAAGCGCAAGAGCATATCCAGGGCCATCCACATCATCAACCAGTACAACCCCAATGCCTTCTATACCATTGAGGAAGTGAAGGCCGTCAAGGAGGGTTATTTCGGCCTGCATCAGAAGAAGCCGTTCTTTGCCAGGCCGTGGCCCCTGGCCCGGCGCAGCGGAAAATAGTTTCGTCAGGTTTTCCGGGCCACGTAACGGTCTGGCGGCAAGCAGCAGGCAAGCTGCATCCGGGGCCATAAAAAAACCGGGTCTCCCGTCGGGAGACCCGGTTTTTCGTTATGAAAGATTCGTCCTAGCGCCTGACAGTTACTTCCCCACGGGTGGTGGAGTAGTTGATCTTGAGGGCGTTGACAAGACGGAGTTCTTGTTTTACATCCGTTACAATGCCCATGCGGGTGTCCCTGTCCACCTTCAGTGAGGTGGTCATCAGGGGCCTTTCGGCTTCGGAGCGTGCCTCGCGTTCGGCAGAGACGAAGGAAGCGATCTCGGATACACTGGCAAAGGCGTCGTTGAGCTGGATCCTGGGCTCGGTCCCGAACACCTGGGCCTGCAAGGGCGGGCCAATATAGATAAAGCTCACGAGTGACTTGCGTTCCAGTTTCTGGATTTCCGTGGCGGGGGGCAGCTGCGTCCTGACGAAAAGGGTGGTTTCCCTCATGGTGGTGGTCACCATGAAAAAGAACAGCAGCATGAAGATGATATCAGGAAGGGATGCGGTGTTGATTTTGACAGACTTCTGTGTGCTGTCTTTTCTGAATCTTGCCTTCATCGTGTGCGCCCTCCTATATCTTTTGGTTCCGCCTCAGAGATCTGCATGGGAACCGCATCCCGGATGGCCTTGATGAGGTCCTCATCGGTCAGCTCCGAGAAGCGCATGCCAAAGTGCTGCCGTGACACATCATCGCGTATCTCGTTGATGGCCGCGGCCAGTTCGTTCTGAACCGCGATGTACATTTCGTAGGATGTCCCCCGGTCGTTCTGCAGGGAGATGATCCCCCTGGATACTTCGATTTCCCCCAGGTTTTCGATGTTGGTCATCCTTTTTTCCGGCATATGGGGGTCATTGGTGGGGTTCAGCAGGAACTCCTTGGTTTGCCTGCGAAGGTTCTCAATGTGCCCCAGTTCCCCTTCCACAAGGAGGCGGTCCTCCCTGTCGACCAGGACCACGAATACGTTTCGTTCCCTGACAGGTGGCGGCGGCGGGGCGTTCGGATCAATGGGCGGCGGAAGCATCCTGATGATCCCTGAGTCCACGTCCATGGTGGTGGTCACCAGGAAGAAGATCAGGAGCAGGAAGGCAATGTCGGCCATTGACCCGGCATTGATTTCGGGATTCATTCTAGCCATAGAAAGATCTCCTTAAAGGGTTTTGGTTTCTATCTGAAAAACTTGTAAATCTCTGTAAAAATGGCGGACAACAGCCCGAGGCCGATAAGGATCACGGTGGCCGTGATGCCCCCGCCGACCAGTTGCGACTCGGTGGGCCCGACGTTCATGGCCTCATAGGCCTCGTTGGAACTGATCAGGTAACTGATGACAAGAATCACCAGCAGTACGGCCAGTCCGAGGAGGGTTCCCTTGGCTTTCCGGAAATTCTGAAGAAAGAAGAAGATCGGAAAGATGACTGCAGCAAGTACCGCAATGGCCACAAGGGCATACGTGAGGTACATGCCGATATTGATTACCGTTTCATTCATTGGGGTAGGTCTTTATTATTTCTGGTACTTGATGAGGATGTCCATGAAGGAAATGGTGGAATCTTCCATGGAATTCACAATGCTGTCGATCTTGGAGACGATGTAGTTGTAGAAAACCTGCAGGATGACAGCGACAATCAGACCAAATACGGTGGTCAAAAGGGCCACTTTAATACCGTCGGCAACAATGGTGGGCGAAATGTCACCAGCCTGTGCGATGGCGTCAAATGCGGAGATCATCCCGATGACCGTACCCATGAACCCGAGCATGGGGGCGATGGCGATGAAAAGGGAGATCCAGGTAAGGTTCATCTCCAGGCGGCCCATCAGCACGCTTCCGTAGGACACGATGGATTTCTCGACGATTTCCATGCCCTCATTGTAGCGGTCAAGTCCCTGGTAGTAAATGCTGGCAACGGGTCCGCGGGTGTTGCGGCATACTTCTTTGGCTGCATCCACGCCACCGTTCTTAAGGGCGTCTTCCACCTTGTTGAGCAGCTTGGTGGTGTTGGTGGTGGAAAGGTTCAGGTAAATAATCCTTTCGACGCAAAGTCCCAAACCAATGATCAAACAGAGAAGGATGATGCTCATGAACGAGGTACCCCCTTCGATGAACTTTTCCTTCAGGATGTAGTGAAAAGTCTGGTCGCCGTAATCCGCGGTCAGCGTCTGATCCGCCGCAGCGGCAGGAGCAGGCTCTGCTTCTTCAATGATGGTATCAGCAACTTCTGTCTCGGCATCCTGCGCCTCGACCTGGGCTTGAACCATGGTGTTGAAACCAAGGGTAAGCATCCCTGCTACTGTTAAAAAGACGAATAATTTTTTCATAACGAGTTCAGTTGGTTTTTGTTTTACACGAAAAAATGTTGAATTACTAGTGGTTTTGGTTTGGTGGATAATTTGCGGAGAGAAAGGGATTCGAACCCTTGATCCGCTTTTGGCGGATACACACTTTCCAGGCGTGCGCCTTCGACCACTCGGCCACCTCTCCCTCTTTGAATTACCGACCTTTTACGGTCCCTTTTTTCAAGGTGCTAAAATACAAAAAAAATGAAACATTACTATCATTCCCTTATTTTTTGCCGGACCGCCGGCTTTTTTACACAGTGGGTTTTATTCCTCAAAAAGAACGGTTAACACGGTTCGTCCGACGGCTTTCAAGGTATTGGGGTCGATGATGTCCAGGCGGTCGCCCCTTGTGTGCCACTGGGGGAAAAAGCCGTGGGGGGTGCTGTCATCCAGATGAATGATGTTGATGGTCGGGATGTTGCGGATCGTATTGACATAATAATGGTCGTCCGTGACATAGGTGCCGTCCCGGTCTGTGAAATGGTGTCCGTACCCCAGCCTGCCGGCAGTTGCCCATACCTTTCTGACCACCGTCGGGGCGTACAGCATGGAAAAGCCCTCCCTTTTGAAGGTCGCGTCCCGGGCCCCGACCATGTCCAGCAGGATGCCGTAGCTGGCCTCGTACCCGGACCGGTGCGGGTTTCTGGCCCAGTACTGGGAGCCAAGTGCCCAGCTGTCCCCGTTGGCCCCTGTGGCGGCTTCATGCTTGCCATAGTCTTCGGCATCGAAAAAGATGATGTCGACGCCCGGACCTATGGGGTTACCGGCCAGCTGCCGGGCCACCTCCAGCAGCACCCCGACTCCGCTTGCTCCGTCATTGGCCCCGTCGATAGGCTCATAATGCATGGCGGGGTCCTCATCCCAGTCGGCAAAGGGGCGGCTGTCCCAGTGGGCGCATAACAGGATGCGGTGGCGCCTTTCCGGGCGGAAAGCCCCGATGATGTTCCGGATGTTCAGCACGGTGCCGTCAAAGGCCCTCACGCGCGCCTCCTGTATATATAATGTGTCGGAAAACCTTCCGAGTGTTTCCGCCAGCCAATCCGCGCAGGCACGGTGGGCTTCCGTATTGGGCACCCTCGGCCCGAAGCCCACCTGGGTGGCTACGAAGTTAAAGGCGGAATCGGCATTGAACGAAGGGACCTCCACTGCCGGCCGCTCCGGGGTGGTCCCGGGGCGGCCCTGTCCCTGCTGCCTGCCACGGCTCCCGCAAGATGCCAGTCCGACGACCATCAGCAGCGCAACCATCATGCTTTTTCTGGTGTGGGTGCCTGTCATGGTTTTTTCTCCGGTATGGGTTTTACACAAAGGTAAAAGAAAACCCGTTCCGGGAAGCGGCTTTTCAAAAAACACTAATTTTGCAGCACCTGACATGCTGCATTATGACAACACTTGAGAAGCGGATTGCCACGGCCGTATCGGAAATCATCCGGGAGTCCTTCGGGCAGGACATCTCCCCGGAGGGAATCGAATTGCAAAAGACGCGCAAGGAGTTCGAGGGGGACTTTACCCTGGTGGTCTTTCCCTTCGTCCGGATTGCCCGGCGACCGCCCGAACAATGCGCTGCGTTTTTCGGGGAGGCCCTGATGGAGCGGATTCCGGAAGTGGCCGGCTTCAATGTGATCAAAGGTTTTCTGAACCTTTTGCTGCGGCCTGCCTACTGGCTGGACTTTCTCCGGCAGGAGATGAACAACCACTCCTACGGGTTGAAACCGGTTGGGGAGGGAGCCCCGGTGGTGGTGGAGTTCTCTTCCCCCAACACCAACAAACCCCTTCACCTGGGGCACATCCGAAACAACCTGCTGGGGTATTCCGTGTCTCGCATCCTGGCAGCCAGCGGACAAAAAGTGGTCAGGGTCAACCTGGTGAACGACCGCGGCATCCACATCTGCAAATCGATGCTGGCCTGGATGAGCTTTGGCGGCGGGGAGACCCCGGAGTCCTCCGGAAAGAAAGGAGACAAGCTGGTGGGGGACTATTATGTGCGCTTCGAGAAAGAGCTGAAGGAGCAGGCCCGTCGCCTGGCGGAGGAGAAGAACCTGGACGAGGATGCGGCCCGCCGGGAGGCGCCCCTGATGAAGGAAGCACAGGATCTGTTGCGCCGGTGGGAGCAGAAGGACCCGCAGGCCCGGGCCGTCTGGGAACAGATGAATGCGTGGGTGTATGAGGGCTTCGACCAGACCTACCGCAGGCTGGGTGTGGACTTCGATAAGGTCTATTACGAATCGGACACCTACCTGCTTGGTCGGGAACTGGTGCAGGAGGGGGTCAGAAAAGGCGTGTTGCAAACGCGGGGGGACGGATCGGTCTGGGCCGACCTGTCCGACGAAAACCTGGATGAGAAACTTTTGCTGCGGGCAGACGGGACTTCCGTTTACATGACCCAGGACCTGGGCACCGCACAACTGCGTTATGATGACTTCAGGCCCCGGCAGATGGTTTATGTGGTGGGCAACGAGCAGAACTACCATTTCGATGTGCTGAAAAAAGTGTTGAAGAAACTGGGCAAGCCATGGGCCGGCAGCCTGTACCACTTGAGCTACGGCATGGTGGAGCTGCCCGGAGGCAAGATGAAATCCCGGGAAGGCACGGTGGTGGATGCCGACGATCTGATGGATGATATGGTGGAGACTGCCCGCAGGACCACGGAAGAGCTGGGCAAGACAGGCGACTTCGAGGAAAGGGACAAGCAAGGGCTGTACGAGACCATCGGGCTGGGGGCGCTGAAGTATTTCATCCTGAAGGTGGATCCCAAAAAAAACATGCTGTTCAATCCCGAAGAATCGATCGACTTCAATGGGAATACCGGGCCGTTTATTCAATACACCCATGCACGCATCCGGTCCATACTGCGTTCGGCCGGGGAGTCCAGACTGGACGGGATCGTACCGGACATGGACCCGGACCGTTTGAATCCCAGGGAGAAGCAGCTGCTGAAGACCCTGTACGATTTCCCCCGGGTGGTGGAGGAGGCTGCCACCGAGATGAGTCCGGCGCGCATTGCCAACTATTGTTATGAGCTGTGCCGGGAGTTCAACCAGTTCTACCACGAACATTCCGTGCTGAACGAGCCCGACCTGGCTGTGAGTGAATTCCGCATCAAGCTGTCGCAGCTGACGGCCTCCGTCATCAAAAACGCCATGGGCTTGCTGGGCATCGAAGTGCCGGAGCGCATGTGATCAGCCTGCGGGCTGCCAGGGGCCGCCGGCCGGGGCGGTGTCTGCCTCCCCGTTCCAGTACCTCCAGGCCTCCTCGGCCTGGCTTTTCAGCATGTAAATGCCTCCGATGGTGCGGCATCCTGACTTCAGGCCGGCCTGCAGGAAACGGGTGACCTCCGGGTTGTACACAAGGTCATAGAGGATGTGCTCCTTGTCCAGCCATTGGTAGGGGATGGGGGGACGGCCACCGGTATGGGGGTACATGCCCATGGGGGTGGTGTTGACCACCAGTTTGCAGGTCCGGAAATGCGTCATGCGAAGGTCTTCATAGGCAAGCACCCCGGGATCGCGGGGGGTCCTTGACACCAGCAGGCACTCCCAGCCCTGCTGTTTGAGGGCATGCCTGACGGCCCGCGAGGCCCCTCCCGTGCCCAGAATCAGCGCAGCCCCCGGCCGGATCGCCCCGGCCACCTGCAGGCCCTGCAGAAACCCGTACACATCGGTGTTGTGGCCGGTGAGCCGGGGGGTGCCATCCCCGCTTCTGTCCACGGCAACCGTATTGACCGCCCCGGCCTGCCGTGCTACGGGCGTCAGCTCGTCCAGCAGGGCCATGATCTGTTCCTTATAGGGGATGGTGACGTTGAACCCTTTCAGGGCGGGCCTTTGGCGGATCAGTTCCGGCAGCTCTGACAGGGAATGCAGGGGAAAGGGGGTGTAGGTGGTCCCGGCAATGCCTTCCCGGGCGAATTTTTTCTCAAAATAGGCCGCCGACCAGGAGTGGGAGAGGGGGAATCCGATGAGTCCGTATTCACGCATGCCGGTGTTTTTTGCCGGCCCGTTCAAACAAAAAGATGATGGCCATGCCCGCCACGGCGCAGGCCAGTGCCTGCCAGAGCATGGGGTCGGTTTGGTAAAGGGCTTCAAACCTTGCGGGGGAGATGCTGCGTTCTGCCAGGGGGATGATTTCCCCGGGGCTGATTTCACGGAAAGACAGCACCTCTTTCCAGGGCCAGAGCTTGTTCAGGGAGCCGATCATGAACCCGGCCAGCAGGGCCATGGTGGCGTCGGGGTATTTTCTGAACAGCCAGGATATGACGTGGGAAAATGCGATAATCCCGGCAAGGCAGCCCAGTGCGAATACCGCCAGGATGTCCGCCTTCAGGTCCCTGACGGCATGCATCATGAATTCGTATTTGCCCAGCAACAGCAGGATGAAACTGCCCGATATGCCGGGCAGGATCATGGCACAGATGGCGATGCTGCCTGTGAGGAAGATGAACCACCAGGCCTCGGTCGTGGTGGCCGGGGTGCTGATGGTCACCAGGTAGGCAGCGCCGGTCCCGCCCAGCAGCAGGAGTATCGCAGGCAGGTTCCATGCGGTGATTTTTCGTCCGATGAAGAGGGCCGATCCGACGATGAGCCCGAAAAAGAAAGCCCAGACAAGGGCCTGGTAGTGGGCAAGCAACCAGGAAAGCAGGCGGGCCAGTGAAAAAATGCTGACCAGGATGCCGCCGAGCACCGAAACCAGGAATGTGCCGTTCACATGCTTCCATGCTGCGGGGATTCCTTTGGAAAACAGGAGCCTGAAAAAAGCGGTGTTGACCGACCGGATGCTGTTTACCAGTTCCTGGTAGATGCCGGTAATGAAGGCGATGGTGCCGCCCGAAACCCCCGGAATTACGTCTGCCGCTCCCATGCCCATCCCGCGGGCCATTAAAAACAGGTAGTCCTGGAAAGATCTCTGCATTGGTTGTCGGGCCCGGCGGGCAGGCCGGGCTATAAAAAGGTTAGAGCTTCAGGTGCTGGAATTCGGCCGGCAGGACGTCGAAAAAGGTGTCCCCCCTCAGGCCCAGCCGCAGGGTTTCCAGCGGAAGGATGTCGGCCGGGGAGATGTTGCCCAGGTTGACAAGGGGCCCAAGGCGTTTGATGAACCAGACTTGCTGGGGTTTGAGGGGCGCTTCCCACAGGATTTTTTCGGGGGGCACCGACCCGGTGATGTCGTCGATCAGGGAGGTGTCCGCTTTTCCGGATGATTCAAAGATGCCGACGGTCCCGCTTTCCCGGGCCTCTCCGATCACAAAGCTGCTGCCTGCGGTCAGTTCGGCATTCATCTGGGCAACCCATGTGCGGTGGTCGAGGACCACCCCGGCATCCTTGGCGCCCACCTCTGAAAGGACCGTTCTTTCCCGGGCCAGGCGGCTGATGTGGCCGCATTTTTCCTCATGGGGGATTTTCATGGACCCGTCGGATACTTCTGCCGCATCCACCCCCAGGCGGTCGATGTACCGGAAATAATCCTCCAGCTGCCCGCGCACCAGAAAGGCTTCGAACAGGGTCCCCCCGACATACACTTTGATGCCCCTGTTCTGGTAAATGCTGACCTTCTCCCTGACTCCCTGGCTCACATAGGAGGTGCCGAATCCCAGTTTCAGGAAATCGATCAGGTGGCCTGCAGTATCTGCCAGGTCTTCTGCCTGGCGAAGCCCCAGGCCCTTGTCCATCACCATGGTCACGCCGGTGGCTCTGGGTTTGGGTTCTCTGTGTGGGATCAGTTTCAGTTCCATCGGTTGTTTGCTGGGTAAGGGTTACAATGGCCGGTATCGTTCCACGGCCTGAATAAAGGAGGGGATGTCGGCCAGCTGCGGAAATTTTTCAAGGATCTGCCGGTGTTCCTCCCAGGCCTTTGTCAGGGCCTCTTCCAGGTAATACGAGGCTTCCTTTTTTCTGCCGGATAAATACAGGCAGGCACTCAGGTTGTAAGTCAGGGCAGGGTGCCCGGGCAGGGTGTCCACGGCACGCCTCAGGATGGCTGCCGCCTTTTTGGTTTCCCCGCTGTTGGCCAGGATGTCCGCATATTCAAGCCAGGTGTCCGCATCCTTGGGGTCGACCTTGACGGCCTTCTCGTAAGAAGTGGCTGCCTCTTCCTTCATGCCCAGGGTAAACTGGGTATTGGCCATCAGACACAGGTAGCTGACATTTTCCGGATCCAGGTCCAGCCCCCTTTTGAAGAGCCAGAGGGCGGTCTTTGGGTTGTCGTTTTCCAGCTCGCAAACCCCCATGCCCACCCAGGCATCAGTCACTTCCGGGTCGATCTCCGTGGCCTTCTTATAGAATGAGTAAGCGAGCAGGAAATTGTCCATTTTTTCATGGACCTCCCCCAGGTAGTAATACTTCATGGGGTCGGAGTCTTCCTCAACCAGGCTTTGGGTGAATGCCTCCAGGGCTTCGGGGTAGCGTTCCAGAAGGTTGAGCACATAGCCCTTGTGAAACCAGGAGTATTCGTGTTCCTGGTCTATGGCCAGGGCGAAATCCAGGGCTTCCAGTGCCTTCTCGTACTGCCCTGCGTTGATGTGGGAGACCCCCAGGTTGAACCAGGCTTCCAGGCTGTAAGGGTGGCGGTCGATCAACTTGTTGAAAAAGCTGATCCCCTCCTCTGTGAGTGACAGCAGGTCGAAGCAGAAGGCCGCTTCATAGATGGCCAGATCGTTGTCGGGATTGACCTCCAGGGCCTTCCCAAGGTATTCGATCGTCTTGTCGAAATTGCCCAGGTTCTCGTATTCGAAAGCGATATTGCAGTAAACGTAATCAGGCTCCTCGGCTCCTGATACGGCCTTGTTGTATTCCTCGATGGCTTTTTCATAATCGCGCATCTGAGAAAAAATGGCCGCCCGGGTAAGGAATACCTCGCTGTTGAATGGCTCCAGGGTCTCCACCTCCGACAGCAGGTGCAGGGCGCGGTCTTCCTTGCGGAGTGCGGCCAGCAACTGGGCCTTTTTCAGCATGAGGGGGGCGGCGACCGGATGCATTCTTAATGCCATCTCGCTCACCCTGAGGGCTTTTTTGAAGTCTCCACCGGCCATGTAGTAATCCAGGATCTCCAGGAAGTCCTCCACGTCAAAGTAAAATCCTCCCGTGCTTGCGGCGGATTCCTCATACTTTTCGACCTGCCAGGGCCTGGAAGGGCTCTCCCCTGTCTCGTGATTCATTGTATTAATCTGGTTCGCCGTCTGTTGTATGGCTCCTGCCCATGCATGACAACCGGCATGAATTTGCTGCAAAGGTAATAAAAAAACAATCCTCCCGGTCCTGGCTGTTGTCCGGGGGGGGCTCCGGCTCCGCGACCGGCCATTATAAAGGTAAGCACATTTTGGACGGCCCGGTTCCTGCCGGCGGTTTTTTGGGCTCTTTTTCAACAAACGGTTCCCTGGGGGGTTGATCTGTTGCGGCATGGCAAAAGCATGTCCCGGAGGCAGGATGGGGGGCGGTATGGATAATTATTGGTAATTTTGCAAAAATTTAAGGAAAAGCGAAGATGTTCGACAACCTGAGTGATAAGCTTGACAGGGCGTTCAAACTGCTTAAGGGACAGGGCCATATCACAGAGATCAACGTGGCTGAAACCCTCAAGGATGTGCGCCGCGCCCTGCTCGATGCCGATGTGAGTTTTAAGATTGCCAAGTCGTTTACCGATACGGTCAAGGAAAAAGCCCTGGGGCAGAATGTACTCACAGCCGTTTCCCCGGGTCAGCTGATGGTCAAGATCGTGCATCAGGAGCTGACCGACCTGATGGGCACCACCCACGAGGAGATCAACATCAAGGGAAGTCCGGCCGTCGTCCTGGTTGCCGGCCTTCAGGGCAGCGGGAAGACCACCTTTTCGGCCAAGCTGGCCAACTACCTGAAAGCCAAAAAGAGCAAGAAAGTGCTGCTGGTGGCGGGCGATGTGTACCGTCCGGCCGCCATCGACCAGCTGAAGGTCCTCGGGGAGCAGGTGGGCGTGGAGGTTTTTTCGGGGGAGGAAAGCAAGGACCCGGTAGCCATTGCCAAAAGGGCCATGACCCATGCCAGGACCATGGGTCACCAGGTGGTGATCGTCGATACCGCAGGCCGCCTCGCCATAGACCAGGCCATGATGGATGAGATCGCCGCCCTGAAACAGGCGCTCAGTCCGCAGGAAACCCTTTTCGTGGTGGATGCCATGACCGGGCAGGATGCCGTGAACACCGCCAGGGCTTTCAACGACCGGCTGGATTTCGACGGGGTGGTGCTTACCAAACTGGACGGGGACACCCGGGGGGGGGCGGCCCTCACGATCCGTTCCGTGGTGGAAAAGCCGATCAAGTTCGTGGGGATCGGGGAAAAGATGGAGGCACTGGACCTGTTCCATCCACGCCGGATGGCCGACCGCATTCTGGGCATGGGCGACATTGTTTCCCTGGTCGAAAAGGCACAGGAGCAGTTCGATGATGAGGAAGCCCGCAAACTGCAAAAGAAGATTGCCAAAAACCAGTTCAATTTCAATGACTTTCTTGCCCAGCTGAAGCAGATCAAAAAAATGGGGAATGTCAAAGACCTCATGGGGATGATCCCCGGCATGGGCAAGGCATTGAAGGATGTGGAGCTGGATGATGACGCCTTCAAAGGCATCGAGGCGATTATTTTCTCAATGACCCCGGACGAAAGGGAGAATCCCGGCCTGATCAACGGAAGCCGCCGGAAAAGGATTGCAGAAGGGAGCGGCACATCCATACAGGAGGTCAACCGCCTGCTCAAACAATTCGAGGATACCCGGAAGATGATGCGCATGGTGGCCACCGGGGGGGCAGGAAAAATGATGAGCAGGATGCGTGGCGCAAGGCGCTGACAATGCCTGTAATTGTCAACTTAACCCAAAAGACATGGAACTGATTGACGGAAAAAAGATTGCCTCGGCCATCAGGGCTGAGATCGCCGGAGAGGTGAAGCGCATTCGCGACAAGGGAGGCAAGGTGCCCCACCTTGCTGCCATTCTGGTGGGGGAGGATCCTGCCAGCCAGACTTATGTGAACAATAAGTCGAAAGCCTGCCACGAGGTGGGCTTCGATTCCTCGACCTACAGGCTTCCGGCCGATGTGAGTGAGGAGGAACTTCTGGAAACGGTCCGGTTCATCAATGAAGATCCCGAGATCGACGGACTCATCGTGCAGCTTCCCCTGCCGGACCATATTGACAACCAGAAGGTGATCGAAGCCATTCGTCCCGAGAAGGATGTGGATGGCTTCCATCCGGTCAATGTGGGGCGCACCACCATCGGCCTGCCTTCCTATGTGTCGGCAACCCCATACGGCATCCTGGAGCTGATCATGCGCAGCGGGATCGATACCACCGGCAAAAACTGCGTGGTGCTGGGCAGGAGCAACATCGTGGGCAAGCCCATGAGTATCCTCATGTCGCGCAATGCGGAACCGGGCAATGCGACCGTCACCGTATGCCACAGCAAGACCCGCAACCTCAAGGAGATCACCTCCCGGGCCGACATCCTGATCGTGGCCATCGGCCGCCCGGGTTTTGTAACGGCCGACATGGTCAAGGAGGGTGCCGTGGTGATTGATGTGGGCATTCACCGGGTGGAATCCGCAGAGACCAAATCCGGCTTTCGCCTGGTGGGGGACGTGCAGTTTGAGGAAGTGTCGAAAAAGGCCTCCCATATCACCCCGGTGCCCGGCGGGGTGGGACCGATGACCATCGTATCCCTGCTGATTAACACCCTGAAGGCATCCAAAAAGGAAATATACCCGTAAACCGCCCTGCACATTGTCAGACAAGGGATTGAAAACGGACACCCCCCTGCCCGGGGACGGCCTCCATCTTCCGGTCATGGAGGTGTTTTACTCCCTGCAGGGGGAAGGATACCATACCGGGAAGGCGGCTTCTTTTCTCCGCATCGGGGGCTGCGATATCGGGTGCTTCTGGTGCGATGTCAAAGAGGCCTGGAATGCCGCCATGCATCCCCTGATGCCCGTGGAGGAGGTCCTCGAAAAGCTTTGCGGTTTTCCCTCCCGGTCCGTGGTCATTACCGGGGGGGAGCCCCTGATGGCCAACCTGGGCCCCTTGTGTGACGGCCTCAGGAAGCGGGGCATGCGCATCCACCTGGAAACCTCCGGGACCTATCCCGTCAGCGGGCGGTTCGACTGGATCTGCCTTTCTCCCAAGCGGAATGCCCGGCCCCTCCCGGAGCTGGCCCTCATGGCAGACGAACTCAAGGTGATCGTGTATGGGGAGGAAGACCTCCTGTGGGCCGAGGAAATGGCCGCACAGGTCAAGGAAAAGTGCCTGCTGTACCTGCAGCCCGAGTGGAGCCGTTACCACGGGATCCTTCCACGGATCGTCGGTTACGCAAAAGACCACCCGCGCTGGATGGTCTCTCTGCAATCCCATAAGTTCATGAATATTCCCTAAGGGGTGCCCTGGGCCCTGTTGTCCTGTTGGACCATGTGGGACTGGACGGGGGTGCTACTGCGAGCACCCCTGTAACCCACTTCCAGTCCCTGGTCGGGGAGGGAACCAACCAATATCTTTGATTCACCGAGTCTTTTCTCCCGTTCGCTGCGGAATGTCCTCCAGGTGGCCGCACTGGATATTTCCTGACGGCTGGGAGGGCGCTGGCCTGACCATTCGAGAAAGGCCATGGCACTGGAAGGACCAATATGTTCACAGGCCTTCCAGGGATCGTTTGTCATGTATTCGGCAGGGAAAACACGGTTCTCGTATTCGTAGGCAGGAAACACAAGCTGCACTCCTGCACCGGGTTCATGATCTTCCGGGCTTGCCCACACCGGAGTGCCTTCTTCGGCGAAAGGGGAGGCCCCCGTGTGGGCCTGTTGTTCTTCGAGGCTGAGTGTGTTCAGGAAGTCCACATACTGCTGGTTGGTGATCCCGGATTTCATCAGGTAGAACGGGGCCGTATACTGCGTTCCCTGTCCCTGAGCGGGAATGTATTCCATCCCGATGGCAAACAGCCGGACCTCATAGGACCCGCCTTCCGGAATGCCATTGGCCAGGCAACTCATGCTGAGCTGGATGCCTTCGGCAGAAAAATCCCCGAAGCCGGTATCTCCCCGGTAGACAAAATAACCCACGATGGGATTGTTATCCGGGTGGTAATCCTGCCCGGGTTTCAGCATGCCCGGATCCAGGGTAACAGCCTCCGGGTGGATGTGTCCGGTTTCATTCAGCCGGGCATGCTGCCAGGGTCCGTCCCCCACGCGCAGTTTGACAAACAGCCAGGCCGCATCCCAGCCTTCGGTGGGTTGTTGCCTGTCATCATTGATCTCCCCGGGACTGCCGCGCCAGGCATCATCCCATCCGATGGAAAAACGAACCATCAGATCGTCACCGTTCCCGGTGGCTGCGAAGCCGCTGCCCGGGTGGCCAAGAACCAGCATGGCGCTGCAGGCCAATGCCGCGATGTGTAATGCTTTTCTGGTGTTCATGGTTTCCCTCCCTCTGAACTTTTCGTGAATGGCTGCCTGCAGGGTCAACAACTGGGTTGGTCGAACAATCAGCGCTGTTCACAAAAATAGGGAAGGGAAGAGGGAAGCGCAATAAGCAATTTGCTTAGATGTTCCTGAATCATCTAAGCATAAATGCTTAGAAAGGATGGTTGGATCCTTTGACTGCAAAGGGATTGCTACACTTTTACCAGATTGTGTTTGATGGCATAACGCATCAGTTCAATGGCGTTGGTAATGTGCAGCTTTTTAAAGATGTTGAATTTGTGGACATCCACAGTCCTTTTGCTGATGGACAGCTTCCCGGCGATTTCGTGGGAATTCATCCCCTTGGCAAGGTATTTGATAATCTCTTTTTCCCTCGCCGTGAGAACCGGTTCCTTACTCCGCTCCCCGGATGGGTGGATGGTGTCCACAAACCCCGGGGCCAGCAGTTCGGCGGTTTCCCCCTTGAACCATGTTTCTCCCCGGGCCAGCGCCTTGATGGCCTCCACCAGTTCTTTGGACCTGGCTTCCTTCGGCAGGAACCCCCGGATGCCGGCATGAACCCCTTCCATGATGTATTCCCTGGAATGGTGTGCCGAGACCAGGAGGATCCTGGTGCCCGGATTGTCCTTGAGGATTTCCCGGGTCGCATACACCCCGTTGAAGTTGGGCATCTCGTAATCCATGACGACCACATCCGGCTTGAACTCCCTGGCCTTGGTGACCGCCTCATGCCCGTTGACGGCCTCTATGATGGCCCCGATCTCCGGGTCGTCATTCAACATGAACCGCAAGCCTCCCCTTACCAGGGCATGGTCATCGACAATCAGCAGTTTGATTTTCATGTTCTCGGTTTTTGGTTTGATGCGGAAGATTTCAGTCCCCGTTGTCCTGGGGCATGACCCCGTCCGCCTCGAACAGTTTTTTTTCCGGGAAGGTGATGCGCACATCGAAGTGGCTTCCCTCCTGGTGAATGAACCCAATTTGCCCTCCCAGCTGCTGCACGCGGTATTTCATGGTCCTGAATGCACTCTGGTCTTCCAGGTGGGTGGCATCCGGGCCCTGGCCGTTGTCGCGCACGATCAGCTGCAGGCGTTTCTTTCGGATGAACAGGCTGATGCGAACCCTTTTGGCGGTGGAGTGTTTGGCCACATTGGCCAGGGCTTCCTGCACGATCCGGTAGATATTGGTCTGTGCCTGCGGGCTGATGTTGTCCGGGATGTCCAGGCAGGAGAATTTTACCCGGATGATGCTGGTTCTTTCAAATGCCGTGACCATATCGGTCAGTGCCTCCCTGAGGGATTGTTTTTTGACGAATCCGGCGACCAGCCGCCGGCTGACCATCCGCAACTCCTTCATGGTGTCGATCAGGGAGTCCAGCACTTCCTCCAGTGCCTTGTCGCGCTCCGACTCCGAGCTCAGCATCATGCCGCGCTCCAGCTTCAGCTTCAGGTACACGAGCATTTGCCCGATGTGGTCGTGCAGGTCGCGTGAAATCCTCAATCGCTCGTTTTCCTCGCTTTTCTGCAGGTCCAGCTCCAGCTGCTTGCGTTCGGTGATGTCCACGTAGTACTCGATGATCTCTGAAAGCCCTCCCCGGTCGTCAAAAACGGGAAAGGCGTGCACTTCCAGGTAGGACTGCCTGCCATCGGCATCCTTATGGAGGTGTTCGGCACGGGCCGAACGGTAGGTCCTCCTGACCTCCTGCAGCGGGCAGGGGTGGTCGGGTCCCCGGCAGGGACTGGTCCGCTGGTGGCTGGCCTCATAACACCTGCTTTTCTGATGGATATTGCCGATCAGCCGCGCGGAGGAATTGGCCAGCCGGATGCTGTAGTCTTCGGCATCGATGACAAAGAAGGGGTACGGAAGCGCTTCTATGATGTTCCGGAGGGTGGAAATCTGCCGGGCGGCTTCATCCTTCCAGCTCAGGTCGTGCAGTTCCTGTTTTTCTTTGGATGATGGCTGACTGGATGGCATGGGTCCCGCGGATTACAGGTTAAAAATAAGGAATTCTCTCAATGGCAGGCCATTTTGGCCCAGGCCTTTCATAGTATACGTAAAAGGAGATTTTTGGTTTCCATGGCCTGCCCCCGGCCGGAATGTCCCCCGCAATGACTATTTTTGGTGTATGAATGTGACTCCTCCCCCCAAGCTTGTTGCCCTGGCATGTCTGTTCTGCCTGCTGCTTTTGCCCTGCGCGATCATGGCCCAGGAAGGCCGTGCAACCAGCAACCCTGCGGCCAGGCGGGCGTTTGACAGGGGCCTCCAGGCTTTTCACCGGATGGACTACGCTCAGGCCCTGGAATACGCCGAACGGGCCATCGGCCGGGATCCCGGCTTTGCTGACGCCCATCTTTTAAAGGCAGAGGTGCATTCTGCCCGCAACCAATACCAGGAAAGCATTCCCGCCTATGAGGCGGTGGTTGGCCTGGATCCTTCAGGGTATCCCATGGCCCATCACTATCTGGGGCTGGCCCTGATGCGGACCGGGCGCTACGAAGAAGCCATGGACCGGCTTGAGGTTTTTCTCGGTTTTCGAGGACAGCGGCAGTCCCTGCTGGAAGCGAGCCGGAAGTACATTTCAGACTGCCGGTTTGCCTTGCAGGCCATGGAAGCGCCCGTCCCCTTCAACCCCGAAAACCTGGGGCCCGGGGTCAACACCTCCCTGGCCGAATACAGCCCGGCCCTGACCATCGATGGGAAGACCCTGATCTTTACGCGCCGCAGCCCCCTGGATCCAACGCGCCCGGAGGGGATGGAGAAGGAGGATTTTTACCTCAGCGACCTGACGGAGGGGGTCTGGGGCCCCGCCCGGTCACTGGGCCCGCCGGTCAACACCGACGGCAACGAAGGGGCCCAGAGCATCTCGGCCGACGGCAGGGAACTTTTCTTCACGGCCTGCCACCGGGCGGGAGGGTACGGGAGCTGTGATATCTATCATGCCCGTTGGCAGGATGGGGGATGGGGCGATCCGGTCAACCTCGGACCGGTCATCAACTCCCCGGCCTGGGAATCCCAGCCGTCCATTTCCTCCGACGGCCACAGCCTGTATTTTGCCAGTGCCCGCAGCGGCAGCCACGGGCCGATGGACCTATGGGTGGCCGTGAGGGATGACAGAGGTGACTGGCTGCCGCCGGAAAACCTGGGGCCGGTCATCAATACGACCGGCCGGGAGATGTCCCCTTTCATTCACCCCGATGGCCACAGCCTGTATTTTGCGTCGGACGGGCACCAGGGCATGGGGGGGCTGGACCTCTTTCTGAGCCGGCGGGACGAATCGGGACAATGGACGGAACCTGTGAACCTGGGGTATCCGATCAACACCCATGCGGATGAATTCGGACTAATCGTCGACGCCCGGGGCCGCACAGCCTTTTTTGCCTCGGCCATCGAGGGAGGGAACCTGGATCTTTATTCCTTTGAGCTGCCCGAAGAGGCAAGGCCCAGTCCGGTCGCCGGCATTGCAGGCCTGGCAGAGGGGCCCGGACGGGAGGCAGACCTGGTGATCGTCGGACAGGGCGAGCCCGTGGTGTTGCGGAACATCTTTTTCGATACAGACAGCCACGAACTCAAACCCGAATCCATGGAGGAGATCATGCGGCTTTTCCGGCTGCTTCAGGACAATCCCGGCTGGAAGGTGGAGATCAGCGGCCATACCGACAATACCGGCAGCTACGATCACAACCTGACCCTGTCAGAAAACCGCGCCCGCAGCGTGGTCGACCGGCTGACGGAGCTGGGGGTGGCGCCCGGCCGCTTACAATACCGCGGCCATGCCGATACCCGCCCCGTGGATACGAACGACACCCCGGAAGGTCGCGCCAACAACCGCCGTACGGAGTTCACCATCCTCGAGTTTTGATACAATCCCTGAACCATGAGTGAAAATGCCCCGGAAAGGGCCTTCCTTTCCAAGTCCACCTTCATTCGCGGGATGCAATGTGAAAAGTCGTTGTACCTGCATAAAAAAAGACCCTTCCTTCGCGACCGCCTGCCTCCCGAGCAACTGGCCAAATTTTCCAGGGGACATAAGGTGGGGGAGCTGGCGCGCGATTTGTTTCCCGGCGGGGTCAACATGGCACCCGCAAGCCACTTCCAGATGGGAACCTCCATCCGCAAGACGGCTCAGGCCATAAAATCTGCAGAGCCGGTCCTGTATGAAGCGGGTTTTCAGCACCAGGGGGTGCGGGTGGCCCTGGATATCCTTCACCGGGGAGCGAATGGGTGGCATGCCGTAGAGGTTAAAAGCAGCCGGTCCATTTCCGCCACCTACCTGTGGGATGCCTCCCTTCAATACCATGTGATCACCGGCAGCGGAACCCCCCTGCAGGATTTTTGCATCGCCCATGTGAACCCGGACTATGTGCGCCGGGGGCCACTCGAACCCGGGCAATTGTTCCGGACTGAAAGCGTCCTGGAACAGGTCCTTCAGAACCAGGATGCCGTGGCCAAGATGATCGGGCGTTTCCGGGAGGTGGCCGCCCTGACAAGTTCCCCCGGCATCGATGTGGGCAGCCATTGCCTCAGGCCCTATCCCTGCGATTTTATCGGCCACTGCTGGAAAAAGGCAGGGGAAAACACCCCCCCCACCCATGCCCGTGAGCCCGGGCTTCCCGGCAAGGACGCGGTGCAGGCCTTGTTTGCCGGGGCCACCCAGCCCCTTTGCTGTTATAGCTCCCTGCACTTTGCTCCGGCCGTTCCGCTGTATGACGGCACGTCCCCCTACCAGAAGCTGGGTTTTTCCTTTGTCATTGGCCTGGCAGAAGGATCCGGTACTGGGCCGGGCGGCCACTGGTGGTGCCCGCCGGGTGGTTTGCTTCCTGATCCGCTGCTGATGCAACTGCTTGAACATCTGGAAGGGGCGGGCTCCATTCTGGTGTTCGGCAAGGCGGAGGCATTGGAGGTGCTGACCAACCTGGTCCGGGACCGGCATGACCTGAAGGACCGGATCGGCCGACTGGCCGGCCGTATGCTGGACTTGCAGTCCCTCTTCAGTCCCTGGCTTGCCCGCCCTTCAGGTCTGTCCCTGCACGATTCCCCGGGGCAGGTGCTGGCCTATTTCGGGCAAAAGCCCGCCAGAGACGATGTTCCTCCGCACACTTCCCTGGAAGCGGCGCTTGCCTATCAGGAACTGGCAGAAAATCCCGGGTTGTCCGACGGGAATGCCAGGAGACGCATCGGCGCTTTCCATCAAAGAATGCTGGGTGATCTGTGCCGCCTCGCGGACATCCTTCTGAATTTGGTCCCGTTGAAATAATTCCACCTATTTTATTGCCGGGCGATGCCTGATTGATTATTTTTGACGGATGGAACAGAGAGATCAGAAACAGCGCACCACCCCTGCCAGAAAACCTTCCAGGGGAGGCTTCAGCCTCGATTATGCGGACCACGGCCGGGTGCCTCCCCAGGCCACCGACCTGGAAGAAGCCGTGCTGGGGGCCATGATGCTGGAGCAGAATGCCCTGACCAATGTGATCGACATCCTGAAACCCGAAGTCTTTTACAAGGAGGCTCATCAGAAGATCTTTGCGGCCATCCATGCCCTGTTTGCAGACTCCAAGCCGGTGGATATCCTCACGGTGACCCAGGAACTGAAGAACCGTGGCGACCTGGACCTGGTCGGCGGGGCCTATACCATATCCATGCTGACCAACCGGGTGGCTTCGGCAGCCAACGTCGAATTCCATGCCCGCATCGTCCTGCAGAAATACCTGCAGCGCGAACTCATCCGGATCAGTTCCGAGATCATCAAAGAGTCATACGAAGACGCCACGGATGTGTTTGACATCCTGGACCGGGCCGAAAAGGAATTGTTTGCCGTGAGCGAGACGAACCTCAGGCGCAATTACGAGGACATGTTTTCCCTGGTGAAGGAGGCCGTGAAACAAATAGAAGGGGCCAAAAACCAGGAAGGCCACATCAGCGGCATCCCCAGCGGCTTTTCCGGGATCGACCGCATCACCGCCGGCTGGCAGAAGTCCGACCTGGTCATTCTGGCGGCCCGGCCCGGCATGGGCAAGACCGCCTTCGTGCTTTCCATGGCCCGCAACATGGCGGTCGATTTCAAGAAACCCATCGCGATATTTTCGCTTGAGATGTCCGGCGTGCAGCTGGTCACCCGGTTGATCTCCAGTGAGACCGAACTCGAAGCGGACAAGCTGCGGCGTGGCCAGCTGGAACAATACGAATGGGAACAACTCAATGCCCGGCTCAACACCCTGACCGACGCCCCCCTGTACATTGATGACACCCCGGCCCTCTCGATCTTTGAACTGCGTGCCAAATGCCGCCGCCTGAAGGCGCAGCACGACGTGCAGCTGGTGATTGTGGATTACCTGCAGCTCATGTCGGCCGGAAACGACAACCGGGGCAACCGGGAGCAGGAGATCAGCAACATCTCCCGCTCCATGAAGAGCCTGGCCAAAGAACTCAACATCCCCATCATCGCCATCTCCCAGCTCAGCCGGGCCGTGGAGACCCGGGGCGGCTCCAAGCGGCCCATCCTGTCAGACTTGCGCGAATCGGGCGCCATCGAACAGGATGCCGACATGGTGTTGTTCATTTACCGTCCGGAGTACTACCAGATCACAGAGGATGAAGAGGGAAACAGCACGGAGGGGCTGGCACAGGTCATCATCGCCAAGCACCGGAACGGCAGCCTGGGTGATGTCCCCCTTCGTTTCATCAAACGCTACGCCAAATTTGCCGACTACGATACCGGGGAATATGGTTTCCCTGCCGACATGAAGCCTTCCGAATCGTTCGACCAGGGCGCCAAGACCCTGACCCTGCCCTCCCGGATGAACGACATGGACGATGACGAGGTGCCCTTCTGAAGCCCAGCCGCAAAACAAAACCGGTGCAGAAGGCGTTTCTCATTAAGAGGGACCGCCCTGTTGCCAACGGTACCCGGAGCACCGCCATCCGGACGCGCCGCCCTTCAAAAGACAAAACCATGAAAGGATTCTTCACCCTGTTGTTATGGCTTGGATTTTCCGCCGGCCTGTTTGCGGCCCAGATCCTCGTGCCGATGGACCAGACCCAGCGTAACCACCTCAAGGCATACGGCATTGCCTATTACGTGCTGACCCATGAGGTGGAGGTGGGTTGGCTGCTTAATTACCGCGGGGGAAGTTTTCTGTTCGAACACCATGCGGCTTTTGAAGAAGAACTGGTCGTGCGGGGGGTTTCCTACCACATCATCGCCGATGTGCAGGCGGCAGCCATCCTTAGCGAGATCGGCGATCCGGATGTGAACATGGATGAGATCCGGCTGCACAAAGTACCCCGGATTGCCGTCTATTCGCCGCCCAACAGCCTGCCCTGGGATGATGCCGTGACCCTGGCCCTCACCCATGCCGAGATCCCCTACGATGTGGTGTATGACGAGGAAGTGCTCTCGGGGGTGCTGCCCTTGTACGACTGGCTGCACCTGCATCATGAGGATTTTACCGGGCAGTTCGGCAAGTTCTGGTTCGCCTACCGCAACCATGACTGGTACCTCGAGGAGGTCCGCCTGGCCCGGGAAACCGCCCGCAGACTGGGTTACAGCAAAGTGTCCCATTTGAAACTGGACGTGGCCAGGAAAATCCGTGACTTTGTGGCGGGCGGGGGCTATATGTTTGCCATGTGTTCTGCCCCGGAAAGCATTGACCTCGCCCTGGCAGCCGAAGGGGTGGACATTTTGCACGAGGTGTACGATGGCGACCCGGTGGAATCCAACGCCCAGGCCAGGCTGGATTTCAACCGCACATTCGCCTTTCACAACTTCAGGGTGATCACCGATCCGACGATTTATGAGAAATCCGACATCGACGTGCCCAAGACAGGAAGGGACCAGCGGACAGACCTGTTTACCCTCTTTGAGTTTTCCGCCAAGTGGGACCCGGTGCCCACCATGCTGACCCAGAATCATGAAAGCGTGGTCAAGGGATTCATGGGGCAGACCACGGCATTCCGCCACGAGGTGATCAAACCCTCGGTGACGATCCTGGGGGAGAACCGGGGCAAACAAGAGGCCAGGTACATCCACGGCACCATGGGCAACGGCACCTTTACCTTTCTGGGGGGGCACGACCCGGAGGATTACCGTCATTTCGTGGGGGATCCGCCCACCGACCTGAACCTGTTTCCCAACTCTCCGGGTTACCGGCTGATCCTTAACAACGTGCTGTTTCCTGCCGCCCGCAAGCAGCCCCGGAAGACCTGAGGTGTCCGGACGGGCGGGATGCCCCGGGCCGCATCAACCCCGGGCTGCATCACTCCCTGGCCGGGTTTCTCCTCTTTCTTTTGTATACCTGGAAGGAGTATGGGTAGGGGTTCTTTTCATCCGCTTCCCGGTCGGAACGCTCCGACAATTCCCACTGTGCCGGGTCGATTTCCGGAAAGAAGGTATCCCCGGTAAAGCTGGCAAAGATGCGTGTTAGATGGATCCGGCTGGCCTGGGGCAGGCGGATGGCCTGGTCGTACACCTGCCCCCCTCCCGCAATGAACACCTCCTTTTCCTCTCCGGCAAGTGTCAGGGCTTCCCTGAGGGACCGGGCCAGGAGGCATCCCTGGGCATTGTATTCCGTCTGGCTCGTGATGACGATGGTGCGCCGGCCCTTGAGCGGTTTGCCGATCGATTCAAACGTCTTCCTGCCCATGATCAAGGTATGACCCATGGTCAGGTCCTTGAAATGCTTCAGGTCGGCCGGCAGATGCCACAGCAGCCGGTTGTCTCCGCCGATGACCTGGTTGTTGGCTACGGCGGCAATGAGGTGGATTTTCATGCCTGTATTAAAAAGTTTTGTGTTGCTTTTGGGACCGCAGCATCCTGAACAACTCCTTGCCGATGGTCTGGTAGGTTTCAGGATGGGACCCCCCGGGCTGCTTCCGGAGTTCCTTCATACGCTGCCGGGCCTTGCGCCGGTACTCCGTTCCAGCAAACAGGCTCTTGTGGAGCCCGGCCGCCCCCAGCAGCAGGATCATTACATGGGTCCCGGGATCCGGGTCGCGTCCGTAGATCAGCACCCGCTCCAGGGGGGTGAATTCCCTCAGCACCAGCCCCTGCTTGACCACCCGGTATCGGTATCCCACCCGCCAGAACAGGAAATGAAGGGGCTGGGCCGTGATGAGGTGCCGTTCCAGCATGTGGTCCCGCAGCAACCTGAAAAGGCTGCTGATGCGCAGGGGCACATTGTTCAGCACCCACCGGGTGCGTTTGCCGTTTTTGGATGCCAGGATCCCGGCCACCTTTTTCAGCACCGGGTCTTCCGGGACGCCTTCCCGGATTGTCCAGCGCCCGTCCTCGATGCGCAGGAGTCCCTTGTCGGCCAGTTCAAAAAGGCTGGCAAAGAACAAGAGGGTGTTGATGGATGTGCGGCCACGGATGCTCCCCTTCTGGGGGTCTACGCTCAACATGACCAGCCTTTCCTTGTATCCCATGGCATTTTATTGATTGTTCTGGTCCTGACCGGCGGCATCCTTCCGTCCGGTGGTCCGCTGCCGCCCGGCCTGCTTCAGGGCATGGTCCAGGATCCATTCTATCTGGCCGTTGACACTGCGGAATTCATCAGCGGCCCATTTTTCAAGGGCCCCGAGCATCTCGGGATGCAATCGCAGGACAAACGGTTTCTTCTTCGACATAGTGGTTTATTGGTGAAGGGTGCCGGTATTGATCACCGGGCTGGCGTCCTTGTCGGAGCACAGCACCACCATCAGGTTGCTGACCATGGCGGCCCGCTTGTCTTCATCCAGTTCGATGATCTCCTTGGCGGAGAGTTGGGAGAGGGCCATTTCCACCATGGACACGGCGCCTTCCACGATCTTCTGCCGGGCGGCGACAATGGCCGTGGCCTGCTGCCTGCGCAACATGGCGCCGGCGATCTCTGAGGCATAGGCCAGGTAGGCGATGCGGGCTTCGATCACATGGATGCCCGCGATCTTGAGCCGGTCGATCAGTTCGGTCTCCAGCTCCTGGTTGACCTCTTCCCCGCCCGAACGCAGGCAGATGTCTGCCCCGGCATCATCGAAATTGTCGTAAGGATAGGCGCCGGCCAGTTTGCGTATGGCCGCCTCGCTCTGCACGTCCACGAAGCGGATGTAGTCATCCACCTCGAAGGCCGCCTTGAATGTGTTTTCCACCTTCCACACCAGGACGATGCCGATCATGACCGGGTTGCCCAGCTTGTCATTCACCTTGATCGGGTCGCTGTTCAGGTTGCGGGCACGAAGCGAGATCTTTTTCCTTACGAAAAAGGGATTGATCCAGTAAAACCCGTAGCGCTTGATGGTGCCGGAATAGTTGCCGAACAACACCAGGACAAGGGATTCGTTGGGGTTCACCACGGCCAGCCCGGCCCAACAGAGGGCATCGGCCAGCAGAAGCAGCAGCCACCAGGGATTGGCGGTCTTAAAGGTCATGTAGACGGGGCCCACCAGCAGGAGGAGTGCAAACAGAATGCCCAGGTAGCCCAGGTAGGGAGACAGTTTCTTTTCTTTTTCCATGGTTATGATATTAAAATGATATCACAATGATAACGTTTTTTTCAATACGTCCGCATTTTTTTGGAAAATTTTTTTCAAGAATGGCCCTCAGATGGCAATGGGTGCCTTGATGCCCGGGTGGGGGTCGTACCCCTGCAGCTCAAAATCCTCGTAGGAGAAAGCGAAGAGGTCTGATTTGTCCGGGTTTATCTTCATCGTCGGAAGGGCCCGGGGTGTTCGGCCCAGCTGCAGCCGGGCCTGTTCCGTATGGTTCAGGTACAGGTGGGCATCGCCGAAGGTGTGGATGAACTCCCCGGCTTGCAGGCCGGTAACCTGTGCGATCATCATGGTGAGCAGGGCGTATGAGGCGATGTTGAACGGCACGCCCAGGAAAATGTCGGCGCTGCGCTGGTACAGCTGGCAGCTGAGTTTCCCTCCGGCCACGTAAAACTGGAACAGCACATGGCAGGGAGGAAGGGCCATTTCCCCCAGTTGTCCAACGTTCCAGGCGCTGATGATCAGGCGGCGGGAATCGGGATTGGTGCGAATCTGTTCCAGCAACCGGCTGACCTGGTCGATGGACCCATTGTGTGCCTGCCAGCGCCGCCACTGGGCTCCGTAAATGGGGCCCAGGTCGCCCTTTGCGTCGGCCCATTCGTCCCATATGGTGACCTTGTGGTCATGCAGGTAACGGATGTTGGTATCGCCCTGGAGAAACCAGAGCAGTTCGTGAATGATGGACCTCAGGTGCAGCTTCTTGGTGGTCAGTGCGGGGAATCCCTGCTGCAGGTCGAAGCGCATCTGGTGGCCGAACACGCTGAGGGTACCGGTACCGGTACGGTCGTCCTTGCGGGTTCCGTGCTCCAGAACGTGGGATAAAAGATTCAGGTATTGTTGCATGGCATCATATCAGGACCCTGTTGCCCCGGGAAGGGAAGTCCCTGATCAAAATTAACCCAAAGCCTCCTGAAAAGCAAGGGCGGTTCTCAACCGAGGATGATGCCCACAATCGTGGCACTCATCAGTGCCGCCATGGTCCCGCCCAGCAGGGCCCGCATGCCGAACTGGGACAGCAGCACCCGCTTGCCGGGAGCCAGGGAGCCGATGCCGCCGATCTGTATGCCGATGCTGGCAAAATTGGCAAAGCCGCAAAGCATGTAGGTGGCCATGATGACAGATTTGGGGTCGGTGAAGGCCCCGGCCTCCTTCAGCTCGGCAAGGCTCACGTAGCCAATGAACTCGGTCATGATGACTTTTTCCCCCAGCAGGCGTCCGGCCAGGGTGATGTCCGGCGTGGCAATGCCGATCAGCCACATGACGGGGGAGAAGGCATAGCCCAGGATGAACTGCAGCGACAGTTCCGAGTATTGCCCGTTGGAGATGTTTTCGATCCAGGGGTTCAGGTTGGTCCACAGCCCGACCTTTCCGACGATGAAATTGAACATGGCGATGAAGGCGATGAACACCAGCAACATGGCAGCCACGTTGGCGGCCAGCTTGAGCCCTTCCGTGGTGCCATTGGAAATGGCATCCAGGATGTTGCTGCCGATGCGGTCCTTGCTGATCTCCATGGTCTTGTCGATTTCCTGGGTCTGGGGTACCAGGATCTTGGAGATGACCACGGCCCCGGGGGCGGCCATGATGGAGGCCGCGAGCAGGTGTTTGGCGAAGATCAGCCGCTGCACCGGATCGTCTCCTCCCAGGAAGCTGATGTAGGCGGCCAGTACACCCCCGGCCATGGTGGCCATCCCGCCGGTCATCACCAGGAGGATCTCCGAACGGGTCATCTTTTCCAGGTAGGCCTTGATCATCAGGGGGGACTCTGTCTGGCCGAGGAAAATATTGCCCGCCACCGAAAGGCTTTCGGCACCGGACAGGCGCATGGCTTTGGTCATCAGCCAGGCCAGGAGGTAAACCACCTTCTGGATGATGCCCAGATAAAACAGCAGGCTGGTCAGGGCGGAAAAGAATATGATGGTGGGCAATACCTGGAAGGCAAAAATAAATCCAAAGGTGCTGGTGTCCAGAAACCCGGCAAAAAGGAACTCCGTGCCGGCCTTGGAGAAATCCAGGATCACCACAAACACTTTCCCCACCAGCTCAAAGAAATACTGTACGGGAGGAACCTGCAGGATGCTGAAGGCAAGCAGCAGCTGGATGACCAGGCCGATGCCCACGACCTTCCAGGAGATGGCCCTTCGGTTGGTGCTGAACAGCCAGGCGATGCCCACCAGGACCAGCATCCCGAGCAGTCCGCGAAACAGGTTCCTGGCGGAAAAACCCGTGCTCAGGAGGTCTTCCTCCAACTGAAGGGAGGCCGGGTCTTCCAGGGCCAATTCCCCCGGCAGGGCTTCTTCCCCGGCCAGGATGCCCGGATCCGGGACCTGCAGGGTGTCCGTCACAATTTCCTGCCCGGCGGTATCCCCGGGAAGGGTGTCGCCGGCCTGGGCAAAGAGGGTGCAGGGCAGGAGAATCAGGATGATCGACAAGAAAAACAGCCTGGAAGAAATCATCGGTCAAACGTTTGGTGAATCAAGATGTGGGGTGGCCACCGGGGCCGGAAAAGCCCACCGGCAGGTGCCGTGCAATGCGTCCGGCAAATCCCACGGCGGCAGGCGACCCCGGCAGGGCCTGCCTGTTGCTTCACAGCCCGGGCGGCTGGATGCAAACCTATGCATTTTTTCTTTAAACGGGGTGAACCGGGGTGAATTATTTGCCCTTTTTCCGCCGGTTGATCTCATCGCGGATGCGGGAGGCCTTCTCGTAGGCTTCTTCGTCAATGGCCGACATGAGGAGGGACTCCAACTCTCCGATACTCAGGGAAGCATAGGAGCTTTCCTTGCTTTCCTTTTCTTCTTCGACGGTTTCGGGCTCCCCCTGGCCGGGGTTGTCGTCCTGAAGCACGATGCCGGCGGCTTTCAGGATGGACTCATAGGTGTATATGGGGCATTGGAAACGGACGGCAATGGCCACGGCATCGGAGGTGCGGGAGTCGATTTCCACCTCCTTGATGCCGTCAAAGCACACCAAACGGGCGTAAAATATTCCTTCGGCGAATTTGTAGATGACGACCTCCGTGATGTTGATGTTGAAGGTCACGGCAAAATTCCTGAAGAGGTCGTGGGTCAGGGGTCGGCTGGGCTTCATCTTTTCCAGCTCGATGGCAATGGCTTGGGCCTCAAAGCTTCCGATGATGATTGGCAGGCGGCGCTTCTTCCCGGCCTCGCCCAGTATCAGGGCATAGGCTCCCGATTGTGACTGACTGTAGGAAATTCCCAGGATCTCCAGTTTGATTTTCTTCATGGCCGTTCAGCTTCTGCATTCCTATCCGACGGATGACATGGCAATTACCAATCCATACAAATTTAAGACAATTTTATTAGAATTTCACCCATCCCCGCACAGAGGCCGCCCCTTTCGCCCGGCAGCGCTCCCGGCTGCTGATTTGTGCAATTTTTTTTGGCGGTTGGATATAATTCATAAATTTGACGGCATATTTCGTGCAATCATATGTCAGCCACACAATTTTAACCAAACTAAACACAAGGAGGAAACAATGCCTGTATTTTTCTGGTTGGTGCCACTGAGTTCTGTGCTGGCCCTGGGGTTTGCCTACTATTTCTTTAAGCAGATGATGGGCCATGATGAAGGGACGGACATGATGAAACGCATCGCGATGCATGTCCGCAAGGGCGCCGGGGCCTATCTCCGGCAGCAGTACAAAGTGGTGGTTATCGTGTTTGCGGTGATCACCGTTATTTTTGCCATCATGGCTTACGGGCTGGGGGTGCAGAACCCCTGGGTGCCGTTTGCTTTCCTTACCGGAGGGGCCTTCTCTGGTCTGGCCGGTTTCTTCGGCATGCGGGCCGCCACATTTGCCTCGGCGCGTGTGGCCAATGCCTGCCGTACTTCCCTGGACGGCGGCCTGCGGCTGGCATTTCGCTCGGGGGCCGTCATGGGTCTTGTGGTCGTCGGATTGGTCCTCCTGGACGTGTCCCTGTGGTTTCTTGTACTGAACCAGTTCATCCCGGAGGCGGAAATGGGCATGAAGCTGCTGACCATCACGGCCACCATGCTGACTTTCGGCATGGGGGCATCCACCCAGGCCCTGTTCGCCCGCGTGGGCGGGGGCATCTACACCAAGGCCGCCGATGTGGGGGCCGACCTGGTGGGCAAGGTGGAAGCCGGCATCCCGGAGGATGATCCGCGCAACCCGGCCACCATCGCAGACAATGTCGGCGACAATGTGGGGGACGTGGCCGGCATGGGGGCCGACCTGTTTGAATCCTTTGCCGGGTCCATCCTGGCCACCGCCCTGCTCGGGGCCGCGGCATTTGTGGGCTTCGGACAGGAGATGCAGTTCAACGCCGTGATCGCGCCCATGCTGATCGCTGCCGTGGGCACGATGCTCTCCATTGCCGGCGTGTTCATGGTCCGCACCAAGGAGGGCGCCACCCAGAAGCAATTGCTGAAGTCCATGGGGGTGGGGGTCAACACCAGCGCCGCCCTGATCGTGGTGTTCTCCCTGTTGATCCTGTACATGCTCGGACTGCCGAACTACCTTGGCATCTGGGGCTCCATCGTGGTGGGCCTCCTGGCCGGCATCGGCATCGGGCAGTCGACCGAATATTTCACGGCCTCGGCCTACCGGCCCACACGCAGGATTGCCGAATCGGCCAGCACCGGTCCCGCCACCATCATCATCAGCGGCATCGGAACGGGGCTGGTCTCGGCCGCCGTGCCCCTGGGGATTATCTGCGTGGGCATCACCCTGGCATACTCTTTCTCCTCAGGCTTCTCTTTTGACGCTGCCGGCCTGAACATGGGCCTCTACGGCATCGGCATTGCCGCCGTGGGAATGCTGTCCACCCTGGGCATCACCCTGGCCACCGACGCTTATGGCCCCATCGCCGACAATGCCGGCGGCAATGCCGAGATGTGCCACCTGGGGGAGGAAGTCCGCCGGCGCACCGACGCCCTCGACGCCCTGGGCAACACCACCGCCGCCACCGGTAAGGGATTCGCCATCGGGAGCGCGGCACTGACCGCCCTGGCCCTGCTGGCGGCCTATTTCGAAGAGGTGAAGATCATGTTCGTGAAGTTCCTCGACATGCCCGATGCCCCCATACGCGGCATCGAAACGGTGGCCGCCAGGGACGCCCAGTTTATCGACTTCATCCACCATTATGACATCCACCTGATGAATCCCCTGGTCATTGTCGGGATTTTCGTCGGGGTGCTGTCGGTCTTCCTGTTCAGCGGGATGACCATGAATGCCGTGGGACGGGCCGCCCAGAAAATGGTCGACGAGGTGCGCCGCCAGTTCCGGGAGATCCCCGGCATCATGGAAAGCAAGGCGGAACCCGATTATGCCCGTTGCGTGGAGATCTCCACCAGGGGGGCACAGCGCGAGATGATGGTGCCTTCGCTGATCGCCCTGCTGATTCCGGTGGTCGTGGGACTCATCTTCGGGGTGGCCGGGGTGACCGGCCTGCTGGTGGGCACGATCTCATCCGGCTTTGCCATGGCGATCTTCATGGCCAATGCGGGGGGTGCCTGGGACAATGCCAAGAAGTATATCGAAGAAGGAAACTACGGCGGCAAGAATTCGCCCAATCATAAGGCGGCCGTCGTGGGCGACACGGTGGGAGACCCCTTCAAGGACACCTCCGGGCCCAGCCTGAACATACTCATCAAGCTGATGGTGATGGCTTCCGTGGTGACCGTCGGACTGGCCGTCAGCTATTCCCTCTTGTAAAGGCGGGGGAAAGCCCCACCAGGGGCGATGCCATGGCATTTTATGAATTAAACCTGTTGTTATGAAGATTCTAGTGGTCGGGACGGGGTACGTGGGACTGGTTACGGGGACCTGCCTGGCGGAAACCGGGGCCCTGGTGTATTGCATCGACATCGACAAAAAGAAGATCGACAACCTGAACAAGGGCATCCTGCCCATTTATGAACCGGGCCTGGACGAGATCGTGGGCCGCAATGCGGACAAGGAGCGCCTGTTTTTTACCACCGACCTGGGCGGGAACATCGATGGGGCGGAAGCCGTCTTCATTGCGGTGGGGACCCCGCCCGGAGAAGATGGCAGCGCCGACCTGAACCATGTGATCGCCGTGGCCAGGGAGATCGGCCGGACCCTGACCGGGTACACCGTGGTGGTCACCAAGAGCACCGTGCCGGTGGGGACGGCCCGCAAGGTCAGGGAGGCCATCCAGCAAGAGCTCGGAAAGCGGGGGGCGGACATTCCCTTCGATGTGGCATCCAACCCGGAGTTTCTTAAGGAAGGCAATGCGGTGGATGACTTCATGAAGCCGGACCGTATCGTGATCGGGGTGGAGTCAGTCCGGGCCGAAAAGGTGCTGGAGCGGCTTTACAAGCCCTTCCTTCTGAACGGACACCCGCTCATTTTTATGGACATCACCTCTTCGGAGATGACCAAGTATGCCGCCAATGCCATGCTGGCCACCAAGATCAGTTTCATCAACGACATTGCGAACCTTTGCGAGATCGTGGGTGCCGACATCAACCATGTCAGGCGCGGCATCGGAAGCGACCCGCGCATCGGGAACAAGTTCATCTATCCGGGCATCGGATACGGTGGCTCCTGCTTCCCCAAGGATGTGAAGGCCCTCATCCGCACGGCGGGTGATTTCGGCTACGACCTCCGGCTGCTGGATGCGGTGGAACGGGTCAACAATGACCAGAAGCACGTGGTGACCAAAAAGATCATGGCCCATTTCGGGGGCGATGTCAAGGGCAAAAAATTTGCCGTATGGGGCCTCTCCTTCAAACCCGGCACGGACGACATGAGGGAGGCCCCTTCTCTTGTGCTGATCGGGGACCTGCTTGGGGCCGGGGCCACCGTGGTGGCCTATGATCCGGTGGCCATGAACGAAGCAAAGGCGCACTACCTGGGAGACCGGATCGGGTACGCCGGGGATATGTATGAGGCGGCCATCGGGGCGGATGCCCTGGTCCTGGTGACCGAATGGAATGAATTCCGCATTCCCAACTACAAGGTGCTCGACCGGCTCATGAACGGCAAGGTGTTGTTCGACGGCAGGAATATATTTGAACCGGCGGAGGCCCGTGAAAACGGCTTCGCCTATTACGGCATAGGAAGGGCTTCTTCATGAAACGGATTCTGGTAACGGGCGGGGCCGGCTTCATCGGTTCACACCTCTGCGAACGATTCCTTGAAGGGGGGCATGAGGTGCTTTGCCTGGACAATTTTTTCACCGGTTCCAAGAGCAACATCATCCACCTGAGGGACCATCCCTATTTCGAGTTGATCCGCCACGACATCACCCGGGAGATATTCCTGGAGGTGGACGAGATCTACAATATGGCCTGCCCGGCCTCCCCCGTATATTACCAGCTCAACCCCATCAAGACCGTCAAGACCTCCGTCATGGGGGCCATCAACATGCTGGGGCTGGCCAAACGGATCAAGGCGAAAGTGCTGCAGGCCTCTACCAGTGAGGTGTATGGGGATCCGATCGTCCACCCCCAGAAGGAGGACTACTGGGGCAATGTGAACCCGGTTGGCATCCGATCCTGCTACGACGAGGGCAAACGATGTGCCGAGACCCTGTTCATGGACTACCACAACCAGAATGGGGTGCGGATCAAGATCGTCAGAATTTTCAATACCTACGGTCCGCGGATGCAACCCGACGACGGCCGGGTGGTGTCCAATTTCATTGTCCAGGCCCTCCGCAACAAGGAGATCACCATCTACGGGGACGGCAGCCAGACGCGCAGCTTCCAGTATGTGGATGACCTGGTGGAGGGGCTTTCCCGGATCATGCAGACGGGGGATGAGGTCACGGGCCCGGTCAACCTGGGCAACGGGAACGAGTTCACCATCCTGGAGCTCGCCAGGCTGGTTGTGGAACTCACGGGCTCACGGTCTGCCTTTGGCTTCCGGCCGCTTCCCGACAATGATCCGGTGCAGCGCAAACCGGATACTTCCTATGCCCGCTCCCTGATCGACTGGGAAGCGAAGGTGCAGCTCCGGGACGGGCTTCTGAAGACCATCGCGTATTTCGACGATTTGCTTTCCAGGTAGGGCGGCTGGACGCTCACCCATATCCCGCTTCGCGCTGCAAATCCCTGGCGGGATTCAGATGCGCTCAGCGCGACAGGGTTTCGCCCGGGGGCGGCTGGACGCTCACCCATATCCCGCTTCGCGCTGCAAATCCCTGGCGGGATTCAGATGCGCTCAGCGCGACAGGGTTTCGCCCGGGGACGGCTGGACGCTCACCCCTGGTTTTTATTATGGGGTAAAAATTATACGATTGTTTATATTTTTTTGGGAAATTTGCCCTGTTATTATCCGTACCTTTGCAGCTTAAGCAAAAACTATGGGGATCATCAAACAATTGACTTTTCGTAACTTATTGGATAACAGCGCACGCCTCTACGGTGGTTTGCCGGCTTTATCCTTTGTCGGGGAAGCACCCCTGACATACCAGGAGGTCAGAGACCGTGCCACCCTACTCAGCCTGCAGTTGCATGCGGGGGGGGTAAAAAAGGGGGACAGGGTGGCCCTGCTGAGCCAGAACATGCCCAACTGGGGCGTGGCCTATCTGGCCATCACCAACATGGGTGCCGTGGTGGTTCCCATCCTGGTCGATTTTTCCGAGGGGGAGATTGAAAAGATCCTGTCGCATAGCGGGTCCAGGGCCATACTGGTATCCGACAAGCAGGCGTCCAAGCTCCACCAGCCGCTTCCCGCCAGTCTGAAGAAGGCTTTCCTGCTGGATGACCTTTCTGAAATCAGCCTGGGCAGCCTGGAGATGGCCGGGACGGTGGAAAAAGTTAAGGAATCCCCGGCAAAGAACAGCCCGGAGGATTTGCCGGTTCCTGAAGAGGAGGACCTGGCGGCCATATTGTATACCTCCGGCACGACAGGGACCCCCAAGGGGGTGATGCTGAGTCACAGGAACATCCTTTCCAATGCAGTGAACACCCTGGGAATCCAGCCGGTCAACTCGGAAGATCGCCTGCTGTCCGTTCTCCCGCTGCCGCATACTTATGAATGCACCATCGGGTTCATCATTCCTTTTATGACAGGGGCTTCGGTGTTCTACCTCGACAAGCTGCCCACCCCGGCGGTCCTGCTTCCGGCCATGCAGAAGGTGCAGCCCACCATGATGCTGACGGTGCCGCTGATCATCGAAAAGGTCTACCAGAACAAGGTTCGGCCCAAACTTCAGTCGGGCGGTCTGATGAAGGTGCTGGGCAGGAGCCGGGCCTTCAGAAAGTTTTTCCACAAGCTGGCAGGCAAGAAAATATACAAGGCCTTCGGCGGCAAGCTGCACTTCTTCGGGATTGGCGGAGCCAAGCTCGAAGCCGAGGCAGAGCGTTTCCTGCGCGATGCAGGCTTCCCCTATGCCATTGGCTACGGCCTGACCGAAACCTCGCCCCTGCTCGCCGGATGCGGACCCAAACTGACAAAATACCGATCCACCGGCTATAGCCTCCCGGGACAGGAACTCAGAATCCTGGATCCCGACCCTGAAACCGGAGAAGGGGAGATCCTGGCAAAGGGCCCCAATGTGATGATGGGCTACTACAAGGATGAGAAAACCACCCGCGAGGTGTTCACCGAGGACGGTTGGTTCAAAACAGGCGACCTCGGAGCCCTCGACAAGGACGGTTACCTGTTCATCAAGGGCCGCCTGAAGAACATCATCATCAGTCCCACGGGTGAGAATATCTACCCGGAAGACATCGAAGCGGTCATCAACTCCCAGCACCATGTCCTGGAGTCCCTGGTCTACGAGATGAAGGGCAAGCTGGTTGCCAAGGTCCACCTTAACTACGAGGAGATCGACCACCGCTACCATGAATTGAAAAAAGCGGCCGAGCAAAGCTACCAGGACCTGAAAGATTCAGCCGGGGAGCGGTACCATGACATGAAAGAAGCCGCAGGGGACAAGTACAATGAGTGGAAGGATTCGGCAGCTCATTTGTATGAGCAGGTGCAGGAAAAGGTCCGGCACCGGCTTCAGGAGATCCAGCAGCAGGTGAACCACCGCCTGAACCGCTTTTCAAGGGTCACCGTGGTACATGAACAAAACGAACCCTTTGAGAAGACCCCCACCAAAAAGATCAAACGTTTCCTTTACCAGGAGAAGGACTGACCGGGGAGTCGGTTCTGCCCGGCACCGGGTCAGGCCCGCCCCGTTTCAAAATCCATAACAAAAAGCCGCACCCTGACCGGGTGCGGCCTTTTGTTTTCAGGCCCGGTGCTATTCCTCCAGGGCATAGCTTTCAATGGGCTCGCAGGTACAGACCAGGTTGCGGTCCCCATAGGCATCGTCGATGCGGGTCACCGGGGTGAAATACTTGATCTCTTCCGACCAGGGCATCGGGAATGCGGCTTTCTCACGGCTGTAAGGCTTGTCCCAATGGCTGTCGATGACCATGGCCGCCGTGTGGGGGGCATTCTTGATCACATTGTTGTCCGGATCTGCCTTCCCCTCCTCGATCTCACGGATCTCCTCCCGGATGGCCAGCATGGCATCGATGAAACGGTCCAGCTCGGACAGGGGCTCGCTTTCTGTGGGTTCCACCATGAGGGTCCCGGGCACAGGGAATGCCACCGTGGGTGCGTGGAAACCATAGTCCATCAGACGCTTGGCAATGTCGATGGCATCCACCGATGCCACGCGCTTGAGCGGGTTGCAGTCCAGGATCATCTCATGGGCGGCCCATCCGTTCCGGCCGGTATACAACACCTTATATTCCTTTTCCAGTTTGGCTTTCAGGTAGTTGGTGCTCAGGATGGCGATGCGGGTCGCTTCCTTCAGGCCCTGTCCGCCCAGGAGTTTGATGTAGGCATAGGTGATGGTCAGGATCAGGGCGCTGCCAAACGGGGCCGATGCCACGGCATGAATGCCCTCCTTGCCGCCGGTTTCCACCAGGGGATGGGTGGGCAGGAAGGGGACCAGGTGTTTGGCCACCCCGATGGGACCCATGCCCGGTCCGCCCCCCCCGTGAGGGATGGCAAAGGTCTTGTGCAGGTTCAGGTGACAGACGTCTGCCCCGCAGATCGCCGGGTTGGTCAGGCCCACCTGGGCATTCATATTTGCCCCATCCATGTAAACCTGCCCGCCATTTTCATGGATGATGCGGGTGACATCCAGGATGTCCTCCTCGAACACCCCATGGGTGGAAGGATAGGTCACCATGATGGCGGCCAGGTGGTCCCGGTGCTCCCCTGCCTTCTTGCGGAGGTCTTCCATGTCGATATTCCCGTGCTCATCGCATTTCACCACCACGACCTTCATGCCGGCCATGACCGCACTGGCCGGGTTTGTGCCATGTGCGGAGGAGGGGATGAGGGTGACGTTCCGGTGGCTCTCGCCCCGGCTTTCATGGTAGGCGCGGATCACCATGAGCCCGGAGTACTCCCCGGAGGCACCGGAGTTGGGCATGAACGACATGCCTGCAAAACCCGTGATCTCACACAGGTCCCTCTCAAGGCCCCCGATCATCTCCCGGTAACCCTGGGCTTGTTCCACTGGAACGAAGGGGTGCAGGGCATTGAATTCCGGCCAGCTCAGTCCGAACATTTCAGTGGCGGCATTCAGCTTCATGGTGCAGGACCCCAGGGGGATCATGGTGCGGTTGAGCGCCAGGTCGCGGTTCTCCAGTTTCTTCATATAGCGCATCATCTCCGTTTCGGAATGGTAGGAGTTGAAATTCGGGTGCCGGAGGTATTCGCTTTTCCTGTGCAGCCTTTCAGGGAACGTGGTGATCCTGCTGCATTCTTCCGGGTCGCAGACAAATATCCTGAAATCCTTGCCGGCCGCTTCCGCAAGGACCTCCAGGATGGCGTTCACGTCGGACAGGGCAGTGGTCTCGTCCAGGCTGATGCCAATATGTTGCGCATCGATGTAACGGAAGTTTATGCGCTTTTTCTCTGCCAGTTGTCGCAGCTGGTCCGTATTGACCTGCTCCGGCAGGGCCAGGTGAACGGTGTCAAAGAAGTGGTCGTTCCGTTGTTTGTAACCGTATTTTTCCGCCTCCTGAGACAGCACGCCCGTCAGGATGTTGATGTGCCGCGCAATCTTTTTCAGACCGCCGGGTCCGTGGTACACGGCGTACATCCCTGCCATGATGGCCAGCAAAGCCTGGGCGGTGCAGATATTGGAGGTGGCTTTCTCCCGTTTGATGTGCTGCTCACGGGTCTGCAGGGCCATGCGCAGGGCGGTGTTGCCCAGCTTGTCGACGGAAGCCCCGATGATGCGGCCCGGTACCTGCCGCTTGAATTCGTCCCTGGTGGCGAAGAAACCTGCGTGGGGTCCCCCGTATCCCATGGGAACGCCGAAACGCTGGGAAGAGCCCACCACCACATCCGCACCCCATTCTCCGGGGGGGGTCAGCAGGGTCAGGCTGAGCAGGTCGGCCGCCACGGTGATGCGCACACCCGCCTCCCTGGCCTTCTCCACGAAGGAGCTGTGGTCCTCTATCCGTCCGAATCCGTCCGGGTATTGGATCAGGGCGCCAAAGTAGCTGTCATCGAATGCCATCTCATGGGGGTCGCCGATCACCAGCTCGATCCCCAGCGGGATGGACCGGTTTTTAAGCACATCGATGGTCTGGGGGAAGCAGCGGCCGGAAACAAAGAACTTGACGGCATTCCTCTTTACGACTTCCCGCGGACGGGCATTGTACAGCATGATCATGGCCTCGGCGGCGGCTGTCCCTTCGTCCAGCAGGGAGGCATTGGCGATCTCCAGCCCGGTGAGGTCGGCAATCACGGTCTGATAATTCAGCAGGGCTTCCAGACGGCCCTGGGAGATCTCTGCCTGGTAAGGGGTGTAAGAAGTGTACCATCCCGGGTTCTCCAGGATATTGCGCTGGATGACCCCCGGCAGGATGGTGTTGTAATAGCCCATCCCGATATAGGTGCGGTACAGTTGGTTACGGGCTCCCAGGGCCTGCAGGTGGCTGATGAACTCATGTTCGTTGAGTCCTTCGGGCAGGTCCAGGTCCTTCTTCAGCCGGATGGAAGCCGGGATGGTCTGGGTGATTAACTCATCGGTCGATTCCAGGCCGATCGTTTCCAGCATTTTTTGTTCATCGTCCTGGCGGATTCCGTTGTGGCGGTGAATGAAGTTATTGGTAAGCATATGGTTTTTGGGGAATTAGTGACTATATATCAACAAATCAACAAAACAACAAATGATATGACCTATTGGTTCAGGTGCTCCCGGGTAAAATCCCGGCCCGCCCCCAGGGCATCCAGGTTCAGTTTCACCAGGTCCTCTCCTTTCCGGCCGAAGACCTGTCGGATGGCCTGTTCCAGTTCTTCGTAGGCGATTTCCAGGAAGGGCGAGGCCGCACCCAGGACCACCATGTTGGCCGCCTTGGCGCTGCCCAGGCCGGAGGCGATGGTTTCCGCATCGAGGGCCACGTGATGGGGCAGGGCGCGCACCCGTTCCAGGACCTTTTCCGGGTCCGGGTAAGCGGGTATATTGATGAATGGTTTGGTCGAGGTAATGAGCCAGCCTTCCGGTCCCAGCCAGGGCAGGTACCTCAGCGACTCCATGGGCTCCACCGAGATGATCATGTCTGCCTTTCCCTGCGGGATCAGGTCGGAGGCGATCTCCCCGGAGGACAGCCTCAGGTGTGATTGTACGTCCCCGCCCCTTTGGCTCATGCCATGAACCTCGGCCTGTTTCAGGTACAGGCCCGATCCCACCGCTGCATGGCCTATGATGGCGGCGATGGACAGGATCCCTTGTCCGCCGACGCCTGCAAGGATGATATCTTTCTTCATGATGTGGGGGTTTACAGTGAAATGATTGCCGGCAGTGTCCACCGGGATTATTTATTTTCGGCCGCTTTGGCCTTGAACTTGGCACGCATCCGCTTGTTGAGGGTCTGTATGCATTCCCGGCGGGGGATGATCACGGACACCCCTTCGTATTGCAGCTCCTCCAGGATGATGCGTGTGTTTTCCTCATGCTGCTTTCTCAGGGGCTTGATTACCCGGATGTGTTCTTCCTCCACACCGACCCCACGGCAAAGATCTTCAATGTGGTCCAGGGCGGCGGAAGGCTGTCCGCCTGTCATCCCGGTGGTGGCATTGTCCAGGATGAAGACGGTGATGTTCGATTTGTCATTCACTGCATCGAGCAATCCGGTGATGCCGGAATGGGTAAAAGTGCTGTCCCCGATCACGGCGACGGAGGGGTGCATGCCTGCGTCGGCCGCGCCTTTGGCCATGGTGATGGAAGCGCCCATGTCGACACAGGAATTGATCGATTCGTAAGGGGGCAGGGCTCCCAGGGTGTAACATCCGATGTCTGAAAACACCCTTCCCTTGCCAAATTGTTCGATGGCTTCGTTCAGGCCAATATAGGTGTCGATGTGGGGGCAGCCTTTGCAAAGGGAAGGCGGCCGCGGGGCCACAAGATCGGGGACGGGCGTGACGGGTTCCTGCCGGAAACCAAGGGCGGCAGCAACGAGGTTGGGGTTTAGCTCCCCCGCCATGGGCAGGGTGCCGTCCAGGCGCCCGCGGACCTCTTTGCCTTTGTTAAGCAGTCCTTTGAGCATTTCTTCCACAAGGGGGTAGCCTTCTTCCAGCACCAGGATGGCGTCGCATTGCTCATAAAGCCTTTCGACGAGGCCGGAAGGCACCGGGTACTGGGAGATCTTGACCACCGGATGGGGTGCCTTTCGTCCCGGGTAATTTTCCAGAAGGTAGTTGTAGGCCAGCCCGCAGGCAATGATGCCCAGAGAAAGATCATCTCCCTCCATATAGCGGTTGTAGGCAGATTGTTCCGACTCTTGCAGGAAATGCTGCTGCAGGGCGATGTGTTTCTGGTATTTCTTCCTGGCGATGGCCGGAAGCAGCACAAACTGGCGAAGGTCCTCCGGCAGCTTGAACTGGTTCTGCGGCCGTGAGGCCTTTCTTGCCACGTTTGCCCTGGAGTGGGCCAGCCTCGTGGTGATGCGCAACATCACCGGCACCCGGTATTTTTCCGACAGTTCGAAACCGTCGTGGACCATGTCATAGGCCTCCTGCTGGTTGGAAGGCTCAAGGATCGGGATCATGGCAAATTTTCCAAAAAAACGGGAGTCCTGCTCGTTCTGGGAAGAATGCATGGAGGGGTCGTCCGCCACCACGAAGATCAGTCCCCCGTTCGCCCCGGTCAGGGCCGAATTGATGAACGGGTCGGCCGCTACGTTGAGGCCGACATGCTTCATGCAGGTCATGGCCCGCTTCCCGGCATAAGACATGCCCAGGGCGGCTTCCGCTGCGGTTTTTTCATTGGCACACCAGGTGGCCACGATGCCTTTCTCCCGGGCTTCACGCGATGCGATCACGTATTCAGTGATCTCGGTGGAAGGTGTTCCGGGATAGGCGTAAATGCCCGACATGCCGGCATCGATGCCGGCCTGCGCAATGGCTTCATCGCCCAGAAACAGGTTTTTTTGCATGGGTGGTTCTCTTTTGGTTGGGTCGGATAAGGCTTTATTTTCTGTTGGTGCAAAACTATAAAATTCCCCTTGATCCGGCCAGCGATTTCACACAAAAACGGCTGAAAAATAAATCAATTGATCCTGTTTTGGTGTAATTTTTGGTGTAACTTTAACTACAAATACCCGAAAAAGTATTTATCGATTTTTTTGCATCAACCGATGAACTTTTTGGCCCATCTGTACCTTTCCGGCAATGATGAAGACCTCATCGTGGGGAACTTTATTGCCGACATGGTGAAGGGCCGGCAGATTGAGAATTTCAACGGCAATATCGTGAAGGGAATCAAGCTGCACCGGAAGATTGATGCCTTCACTGACAGCCATCCGATTGTCGATCAGAGCAAGATGCGTCTCCGCAATAAATACCGGCTTTATTCCGGGGTGATTGTCGATATGTTCTACGACCACTTCCTGGCCAGGAACTGGCGGGAATACTCCCGGCTGCCCCTGTCCAAATTTGTCCGCAGCGCCTACCAGCTCTTGCTGAAGAACTATTTCCTGTTGCCTGTCAGGGCGCGCAATGTGCTGCCATTTATGATCGCGTCCAACTGGCTGGTGAATTATGCCCACCTGGACAAGCTGAACAGCCATATGCAAGGCATGGCCCGCCGCACCCCATTCAATTCGGGCATGGAAAATGCCGTGGAGGACCTCAAAAAACACTACGATGACTTCGGAAATGAATTTTCCGCCTTCTTCCCGGAACTGATCGCCTTTGTGGAACGTCAGGGGGTGGTGAACCAACACCATTTCGGCAGGGACGACTGATCCGCTCAGAAGATGCCGTGATCCTAATAGAAGGATCCGTTGACAAGGTAGTCCAGCACATAATCCTCGATCCCTTCCTCCAGGCTGAAAAAGCCCTCGGTATAGCCTGCCCCGCGCAACTTGTCCATGCGGGCCTCCGTGAAATACTGGTACTTTTCACGAATGTCTTCCGGGGTGTCGATGAATTCAATCCGGGCCTCCTGCCCCATGGCGGAAAAGGTGGCCCTGGCCAGGGCCAGGAAGGTGCGTGCCTGGCCCGTTCCCAGATTATACAGCCCCGGAGGCATCTTGTGAATCATCATGTGGACGCAGACCCTGACCACGTCCTTTACGTAGATGAAATCCCGCAGTTGCTCCCCGTCCCGGTATGCCGGCCGGTGCGAACGGAACAGCTTCATTCTTCCCGTATCCCGGATCTGAAGGAAGGTATGATACACGACCGAGGCCATTCTTCCCTTGTGGTATTCATTCGGCCCGTACACATTGAAAAATTTCAACCCGGCCCAGAAGGGAGGTGCTGCTTTTTGCTGCAGGGCCCATTTGTCAAAATCGTTCTTGCTTTCTCCATAGGGGTTGAGCGGACGCAGGCGGTTCACCAGCGCATGATCGTCTTCGTATCCATGTTCTCCGGCTCCGTATGTGGCAGCCGAAGAGGCGTAGACCAGTGGCAGCCCGTAACGGGAACAGGCCTGCCACATGGTTTTTGAATAGTTCAGGTTGAGCCGGTCGAACACGCGGACATCGAACTCGGTGGTATCGGTACGGGCGCCGATATGGTAGACAAATGCAACTTTTTGGTGGTTCTTGTCGAGCCAATGGAAAAATTGGTCGCGATGTACCTGTTGCAGGTAGGTCTTGCCCTTCAGGTTCTGGTTCTTCCGGGGATCAGAAAAATCATCCACCAGGACAAGGTCCCTGAAGCCTTTGTTGTTCAGCTTGTTGGCAAGGCAACTTCCGATAAATCCGGCTGCGCCGGTCACGACAATCATGGCGGAAGGTGGTTTAATCCATTTTGTTGGGCAGTTCCAGTCCGTAGCCACTGGTTTTATCGTCCCGTTTCAGCATCCAGGCAAACACCAGCCCGAACACCCCGAGCAGGGCCATCATGAGAAGGGGCATGGTGTAGTCGTAAACCGCACTGCCTCCGGCGGCCAGGGTTTCTGCCACCCCTGGGTTGTAATGGTCGAGGACCACCCCGATCAGCCAGGGGAAGAGCATCAGCCCGAGGGCCTGGATGGTGAACATGACCCCGTAGGCAGTCCCTATTTTATTGGTTTCTACTATTTTGGCAACGGCAGGCCACATGGCTGCAGGCACCAGGGAGAATGCCACCCCCAGGACGAACATGGGAATATATGGGGTGAGGCTGGTTCCTGCAAAGCTCAGGTGTACCAGGACCAGCAGCAGGCTGCCCAGGAGCATGAGGGATGCCGACCGGCCCTTGTAGTCACAAATATAGCCGAAGATGGGGGTGAAGACCAGGGTGCCGAATGGCAGGATGGATGCGATGTCTCCGGCCAGGGTCGGATTGACCCCGTATTTGTTGATCATCAGGTCGGGCGCATATTTCATAAAAGGGAACACAGCGGAGTAAAAGGTGACACAGAGCAGGGAGATGATGATGAAGCTCCTGTTGGTGATCAGCTTGCCCAGGTCGCTGAGCCGGAACTCTTCGGTGGGATCCGTCTCCAGGCGTTCTTTGACCTCCCTGTCGAAACGGATGTCCCAGATCATATAGACGAGGAAGGCCAGCAGCCCGATGCCCAGCAACAGGGCACCGAACCAGATGGGGGCGGTCCAGTTGTTCCACAGGGGCAGGGTGGCGGCACTGTCGATGATCAGCCGGGGAGACAGGATCATGGCAGCCCCCATGCCCAGCCTGGCGATGGCAATGTTGAGCCCCAGGGCCAGGGCAATCTCCTTCCCTTTGAACCACTTGACAATCACCTTGGAGATGACCACGATGCTTGTCTCCGCGCCCAGTCCGAAAAGGAAAAAGCCCAGGGAGGTCATCTTCAGGGCCGGGGAATAACCGGTCAGGAAGGAGTTCATGAAGTCGTAGGCAAAGCCGCCCTGGTTGAAATGGGGGGAGGCGCCGTAGGCCGTGATGGCGGCCCCTATGAACTGTATGAAGATAAAGGCAAAGCCGGTGATGCGGATCCCGATCTTATCCAGGATGACGCCTCCCACCACGGCCATCAGGAGAAACACGTTCGGAATGGAATAGGCCGCGGTAAAGAAGCCGTAATCGGCCGAACTGAATCCCAGCTCGCGCTCCATCAGGAACTTCAGCGGGGAGATGGCATCATAAAAATAGTAGTTGGTGGCCATGGTCAGGCTGACCAGCAACATGATCCCCCAGCGGTTCAGCGGGTAATCATTGATTCTCCTCTTAATGGCTTCAACCATGAATGTGTCAGTTTTCAGTGAATAAAAAAACCCTTGCAGGGCAAAGGGTCACAATTGATTTTTCAGGTCTTGCAGGAAGGCCTTCATGCGGTCCAGGGTCTTGACGATCTCAAATTCTTTGGCCAGTTTGTCGGGGTTTTCCTTCAGCTTATCCCTGGCCCCCTGCAGCGTATAACCCCTTTCCTTGACAAGGTGGTAGATCAGGTGGAAGTTGTCCACGTCCTTCGGGGTGAACAGGCGGTTCCCCTTCTTGTTCTTATGGGGCCGGATGATGTCGAATTCCTTCTCCCAGAAACGGATCAGGGATGGGTTCACCCCGAACATCCGGGCGACTTCACCAATGGAGTAATACACACGCTGGGCATGGGGATCCGGCTGGCTCATCAGGAGAGGCTTTGGTTCACCCTGGAAGCGACCTCGATGATGTATTCGAACTCTTCTGGGGAGAGGTCGTTGTAGAAATAATTGATGGGGTTCACCTTGCGCCCGTTGCGGATGACCTCGTAATGCAGGTGGGGAGCCGTGGATATGCCGGTATTGCCGACCAGTCCGATGACCTCTCCACGGGTGATCTGCTGACCGGGCCGCACCTGGATCTGGCTCAGGTGGGCATAGAGGGTTTCATAGCCATAACCATGGTCGATCACGACCATGCGTCCGTAACCGTGGTTGTTGCGTTCTGCAGTGACCACCACCCCATTTCCCGTGGCGTATATGGGGGTTCCGGTATTGGCAAGAAAATCCACCCCGGTATGCATCCTCAGGGTCTTGTATACCGGGTGGATGCGGTAGCCAAAGCCCGAAACCAGGCTCTCAGACCCCCTGGCGATCGGGACGATGGCCGGAATGGAGGCCAGCATGTCGGCCTTGTTTTTGGCCATCTCAAACACCTCGTCGTACGACTTGGACTGGATGTAGGTCTGCCTGGCCAGCTCATCGAAACGCTGCACGGTGGCTGAGATGACCTGGCTGTTCTGATACCCTTCGAACTGGGCGTAGCGGTCTGCCCCGCCGAAGGCTCCCTCCCGGATGCTCCGGGGGATGGGCTCCGCCTCGAAGATCACACGGTAGATGTGGTCGTCTCTGTCCTGCATGTCCTCGAGTACCGAGGCCAGAATATCCAGCCTGTCGTTCAGTATCTCATACTGCAGGCGGTATTGCTCAATCTCCCGGCGGAGTACCTTCTCCTTGGGTGAATCAAAAAAAGTATAACCAATACTCAGGACGATGACCGAGAATACCATCCCGGCAAGCACGATCCGAAGCAAGGCTTTGGCCTTGTCCCAAATGGTTTCGGTGACTTTTTCAACGGTGAGCGACTTGGTGTTGAACAGGTACTTTTCCTTACCCATGGGCCGGTCTGTATACTTGCAGTTTAATGAAACACAAAAACGCCTGCACTCTGTGTGAGTTTCAGGGTTTTTTACGGTTGTGGGGGTGAGGGTCTCCTTGATCCTTCAGTGCAAAACTAACGAAAAAACCATTAATTTTGCGTCTCGGTTTCAAAAATTTTCCCGGTAACTTCATCATCAGACGTCCTTTCATGAATTCACAGGAGATACGCAGAACCTTTCTTGATTTTTTCACATCCAAAGGACACCAGGTGGTGTCTTCCGCCCCCATGGTGGTCAAAAATGACCCCACCCTGATGTTTACCAATGCGGGGATGAACCAGTTCAAGGACGTGTTCCTGGGCAACAGCCCGGCCGTCCATGCCCGCATTGCCAACACCCAGAAGTGTCTCCGCGTGTCGGGCAAGCACAACGACCTGGAGGAAGTGGGGCATGATACCTACCACCATACCATGTTCGAGATGCTGGGCAACTGGAGTTTCGGGGATTATTTCAAGGAGGAGGCCATCGCCTGGGCGTGGGAACTTTTAACCGGGGTCTACGGGCTGGAGAAGGACCGCCTGTACGTCACCGTCTTCGAGGGAGACGAACGGGACCATCTGGATCCGGATCATGAGTCACGCGCCCATTGGGAAAAACATGTGAACAAAGACCGGATCCTGGATGGCAGCAAGAAAGACAACTTCTGGGAAATGGGCGATACGGGTCCCTGCGGTCCCTGCTCCGAAATTCACATCGACCTGAGGCCACAGCCAGAGCGCGACAGGCTTTCCGGTCACGAGCTGGTCAACCGCGACCATCCCCTGGTGGTGGAGATCTGGAACCTGGTTTTCATCGAGTTCAACCGGCTGGCCAGCGGAGAGCTGAAAAAGCTGCCTGCCCGGCATGTGGATACGGGTATGGGCTTTGAACGGCTGTGCATGGCCCTGCAGGGGAAGACCTCCAATTACGATACCGACGTGTTTCAGCCGTCCATCAAGGCGCTTGCCGCGATGGCCGGAAAATCATACGGGAAGGACCCGCAAACCGATGTGGCCATGCGGGTGGTGGCAGACCACCTCAGGGCCGTGGCTTTCGCCGTGGCCGATGGGGAGCTGCCATCCAACAACAAGGCGGGTTATGTCATCCGGCGCATCCTGCGCAGGGCCATCCGGTACGGGTATACTTTCCTTGGATTCAGGGAGCCCTTTATCCACCAGCTGGTTCCGGTGCTTGTCTCCTCCATGGGCGGGGCCTTCCCGGAGCTGACAGCCCAGAAGGAATTGATCATGCGGGTCATGGCCGAGGAGGAAGCCGGATTCCTGCGTACCCTCTCCCAGGGCATTCACAAGTTTGAGCAATACCTGGGAGGGCAGGAGAGCCCGGACAAGATCGACGGGGATTTTGCCTTCGAGCTGTTCGACACTTACGGATTCCCGATAGATTTGACCCGGCTGATGGCCAGGGAGCAGGGACTGGATGTGGACATGGAGGGCTTTGAGAAAAACATGGCCCGTCAGAAAAGCCGCAGCCGCGCAGCCGCGGCCACCGAGGCCGGTGACTGGGTGCAGCTCAGCCCCTGGCAGGAGGAAACCCGCTTCCTGGGCTACGACAGCCTGGAGGCCGAGGTCTCGCTGGTAAAATACCGCAAGGTCTCTGCCAGGGGAAAGGCTTATTTTCAGGTGGTGCTGGACCAGACGCCGTTCTACGCAGAATCGGGCGGTCAGGTAGGAGACCGCGGGGTTTTAAAAGCCGGGGGGAAAGACATTGCGGTGATCGACACCCAGAAGGAAAACAACCTGACCGTACATATTGTCCCTTCCCTTCCGGAACCGGTACCTGAGAAATTGCTGGCCATCGTGGACCGGGAAAAGCGGCTGCTCACGGCCAACAACCACACGGCCACCCACCTGATGCACGCGGCCCTCAGGGAGGTCCTCGGCGGACATGTGGAGCAGAAAGGCTCGCTGGTCAATGAGGAGCGTCTTCGTTTCGATTTTTCGCACTTTGCCCGCTTGTCGGACGAGGAGATCGTGGCGGTGGAGAGGCTGGTGAACAAGAAGATCCGGGAGAATATTCCGGGACATGAACACCGGGATATCCCTTTGGAGGAGGCCCGTCGCATGGGCGCAGTGGCCCTGTTCGGGGAGAAGTACGGGGAAAGGGTACGGGTCGTCTCCTTTGATCCGGCCTATTCCACCGAATTGTGCGGGGGGACCCATGTGCATGCCACCGGGCAGATCGGCCTGTTCAAGATCGTGAGCGAAGGAGCCATTGCCGCAGGGATCCGGCGGGTGGAGGCCATTACCGGCCAGGCTGCTGAAGACTGGTTGACCGGCAAGCTGGAAGAACTGGAAGGCCTCCGCGTCTTGCTGCGCCATCCCAGGGACAGCCAGAAAGCACTTCGTCAGTTGATCGACGAACAGGACTCCCTGAAAAAAAAGCTCGAATCCGTGGAGCGGCAACAGGCCGGCCGGCTGGCCGGTGAGCTGGCAGCCAGCGCCGAAATGCTGGGAGGGGCGAAATACATCGCTGCCCGCCTGAGCATGGATCCCAAATCGGTCAAGGACCTGGCCTTTGCCGTCAAGGAGAAGGTCAGTGACCTGTTCCTGGTGATCGCCCATGAGTCAGACGGCAAGCCCGGCATTACCGTCATGATCGCCGAATCGCTCGTTAAGACCAGGGGCCTGCATGCCGGCAACCTGGTCAGGGACCTGGCCCGGCACATTCAGGGCGGGGGCGGCGGACAGCCATTCTTTGCTTCGGCCGGCGGCAAGGATGCCGGCGGGCTCGACAAGGTCCTGTCCGAGAGCCGCAAGGTCCTTACTGACGATCAGAACCTGCGGCACAGCACCCGGTAGGGGCAATAGGTGCACTGTGTCTCATCCTCTGTCTGGACAAAGGCTTTGCCGGGGTCCAGGATCTCCGACAGCAATGATTTCAGGTGGCGGCCAAAACCGTTTACCAGGCCGGCCTCCAAAGGCCCTTCTCCTTCCGGGTACCGCAGCGTCTGCAAGCCCTTGTTGACCTCCCTCAGGCTGGCAATACCCGGTTCGATCCGGGCGGTATCCGGCAGTTCCTGCAGCAGCAGCCAGGCGTAGGTCAGCAGCTGCAGGGGCATGGCATACCGGCTGTCACTGGTCACCAGCTCCCACTCCTTGAACTTCAGCCTCGCCTCGTCGACCTTGCCGGTCTTGTAATCGACCACCCGGGTTATTCCCCCGCTGCGGTCAATGCGGTCCGCCTTGCCACGAATCTTAACCTTCCGGACCTGCCCGCCGGCCTGCACCTCCAGGGTGGCTTCCAGCCACTGCTCCAGCGAAAGCACCGTCAGCGGGTCCCGGTCCCCCTGTCCCTTTCCTGCCAGCTGCGATTTCTCGGCCTCCAAAAAATTAACCACATACTGCCGGGCCAGGTAGAACAGCAGCAGGTTCTTGCCGGAGCGGATGTCCCCTTCCGGGTAATCTTCTTCAAACTGCAGCCGGGTAAGCCGGTCCGCCTCCTTCAGCATGCCGTCTATATGCGCTGCCTGAAGGACTTTCCCTATATGGGGCCGGTACATTTTTTCCAGGACCCCGTGTACCACCGTCCCCATGGTGGAGGCATCGATGGTTTCTTCCACCTGGTCGCTTTCTTCCAGCCGGGCCACCCGGGAGAGATAAAACTGCAGGGGGCAGCCCACAAACTGGGCCAGGGCGGAGGGGGAAAAGCCCCTCTCGCCCATTTCCCGGAGCCGTTCCATGATCTCCGGTGTCTTTTCCACCGACAGGGCCTTGCCCATGGCGGCAGGCGGCGCGGGAAGGGTCACGATCTGTTCATGGATACGGATCTCCGGGTTGTAGCGGGGAAGTTCGTGTTGCACCTGGGTGATGAACCGGCTCTTCTCGCTGCTGCCCAGGTCCTGCGTCTGGGTGTTGTAGATCAGGAACACGTTTTCGGCCCGTTGAAGGAGGCGGTAGAAGTGGTAGGCAAAGGTGGCGTCCTTGTCGGTGTCCACCTGCAGGCCGAACTTCTTTTTGACATCATAGGGAATGAACGAGTTCCCCGTCTTCCCGCGCGGAATCACTCCCTCGTTCACCGAGAGCATCACCAGGTTTTTAAAATCCAGGCTCCGGGTCTCCAGCACGCCCATCACCTGCAGGCCCTGCAGGGGTTCTCCGGAGAAGGACAGCCTGGTTTCTGCCGCTATTTGCCGGAACAGGGTGTAGAGGGTGTCGGGCGACTGAAGGTAGGGGTGTTTTTCTGCAAAGGCCTGCAGGCGCCGGAACAGGGTGGCGAAATAATACAGGGATTCGAAATCCAGAAAGAACGGGCTGTTGATGATGTCTTTCCCGCTGCTGCCGGCCCGGGCCCGGAACAATTCGTCCAGCCTCCCGATCAGCTGCAGCATCACGGGGAATGCCCGCAGGGGTTCCCTGGTCCAGTCGGACGACAAAAACCTGAAGCGTTCGGGGAACCCGCCTGCCTGTTCCGCAATGGCCTCCAGCTCAGATGCCCGGATGAATACCCGGTTCGACAGGGCGATGCGGGCCACCAGGGCATCGGTTCCCTCCCCATCCCGGTCGCCCTCCCACAGGAGCCGGGTGGCAGAATGGCCCAGGAAGCGGCAAAGGTCCTTGTGGTAAAAGGAAGGCCCCTCCGCTCCGCCATCCTGTCCCAGCCTGCGGGCGTTCAGGTACATCTGGAACAGGGCGTCGAAAAAGCCATACATATTCGTCTTGTGCAGGGGATAGCCCATGGTGACGTTGATGGTGCCCGTGCGTTCGGGCAGGGCGTTGAGTACCGGCACCAGCAGGTCTTCGTCGGCCAGCACCACGGCCGTTTCCTCGTTCAGCGCTGCTTCAGGAAACTGGTCGAGCAGGTTGCCTGCCAGCCTGGCCTGGTTCACGTTCCTGGCGATGCCCAGAATATGGATGTCTTTGGGTCCTTCAGCCAGGGGGGAGTTCTCCCGGCTGAGGGGGCTGCCGAACCGGTCAATGGTTTTCCGGATGTGGTGGCCGGCTTCGTGACCAGGATTCTCTGTATAATAGGGGTCGTTGTCCGGCAGGAAATCCGCCAGTCCCTGCCGCAGCAAGGTGCCGATGATGGCTTCCTCGGCCCGGTTCAGGGCATTGAAGCCGGTAAAGATGATTTTTTTCCAGGGGAGATGAAACGTCTCTTCCTTCATGCGCAGGGCCGCCTGCCTGGAGGAGAGACCCTGGTAAGCGGATCCTTCTTGTATTAGGCTGTCATTCAGCTCTTTGTGATATGTTTTCAGTCGTCCGAAAAAGGCCAGATAGCTTTCCTGGAAAGGGGTGGGGGGGGAGCCGTCCGGATTCCAGGTTTCGATCCTTTTGGCATCCCTCAGGAAGTCGTACAGGGCTTCCGGGTCCTCTGCCCGCGCCTCCACCTCGTCCATGTCGCGCAGCAATACCGGTGCCCACCGCATGAAATCGTCCACCGGCCTGGCCTGATCGCCTTCCATCCGGGTGTACACCTCATAAAACCGGAACAGCAGGCTGATGGAGTCCATCACCTCCAACCCGCTGATGCGGTTGATCAGGTCCTCAATGCGCATTACTTCGGGCGCCCAGATGGGCTGGCGGACCTTCCGGGCCAGGTGCTGGCGCAGGAACAGGCCAGCCCGCCGGTTGGGGGTAACCAGGCAGATGTCCCCGGTGATCCCGCCATAGCGGTCGAGTAGGTAATCGGTGACTTGCTCCAAAAATGGTTTCATGGTTCCTGGTTTATCGTGGGATCCCGTTTCATCCGGCCCAGCCGCCCTCCCGGCCGGGAGAGAACTTTTCCGGGTGTTCTCGGAACAGGGCCTCTGCCCGGTGCAGTTTTTCGGGGCTGCCGATATCGGCCCAGTAGCGGTGGTCGTGTTCGAAGCAGCGGACCGGCTCGCTGCCTGCCAGCCGCAGGTACACATCGAGAATGGAAAACACCCCCGTTTCGCTGATTTTGTCAGACAGGCGGGGACTGATCACGTGGATGCCGCTGAACGCCCTGGGAGTCAGGGGCCCCACATGGGCACCGCCACAAAGAATCCGCTCGCGGGTGGACCGGTTTTCCCAGCCCCGGAGCCGCCCGCTGCCGTCCCACAGGAAATACCTGGAGGAGTCGCGCCTGCTCACCGCCAGCGTGACCAGGGCGCCCGATGCCTGGTGTGCAGACAGCATGGCCCCCAGGTCGATGTCGCACAGCACATCGGCATTGTAGAGGATGGCCGGTCCACCGCCCCGGAACAGACCGGACGCCTTTTTAAGGCCCCCGCCCGTGTCGAGCAGCTGCCCGCTTTCGTCCGAAACGACAAACTCCACCCCGGGAACTTTCAGCCGTTCCACGAAGCCGCGCAGCTTGCCGGCATGGTGGTGGACGTTGACCACGATGCGACTGGCCCCGGCCGCAACCAACTTATCGGCCACCCGCAGCAGCATGGGCCTTCCACCCACAGGGGCCAGGGCCTTGGGCATATAGTCGGTGTAGGGTCTGAGCCGGGCCCCGGTTCCCGCTGCGAAAATCATTGCATCCATGCCGTGTTGTTTTTATCGTCGGACGGATTCCTGCTGCCCGTCCGCCTGCCCGTTTCCTGCCGGACCGTTCCCTTGCCAGCTGCCTGCCTCCCGGTGATACAAGTCTATCCCGACCGGGTAACGGGAAGCCAGCTCCCGGGCAAGGCGTTCGGCGCAATACACCGAGCGGTGTTGTCCGCCCGTGCATCCGAAAGCGACCGTCAGGTTCCGGAATCCCCGCGAGAGGTAGTTCTCCACGGCTTGTTCCACCAGCCGGCTGGCTGCTGCCACAAAGGCAGCCACTGCCGGCTCATTTTCCAGGAACGCCCTGACCGGGTCGTCCTTGCCGTTATAATGCTTCAGCCGTTCGTCCCTGCCCGGGTTGGGCAGGGCGCGGCAGTCAAACACGAACCCGCCCCCATGCCCGCTGTCGTCCTCCGGCAGCCCTTTTTTATAGGAAAAGCTGCAGATACGCACCTTCAGCGGACCGCCTGCTTTGTCGGCCCGGGCGGCTTCATTTTCCGTGGCCGGGGCTGTCCCGCCTGGTGGGGGAGGATCTTTCGGGGGGCTGACCGTGCCCGCCTCCTCCATTCCCGGCAGCACCCCGCCGGGCGGCAGGGCGGCGATTTGCCGGACGATGTCCGAGAGGTAGGGGACATGCCCGGGCAGCAGCCCGTTGTCTTCCAGCCACCTCAGGTTGTTCAGGGCGTAGGGCACACTTTGCAGGAAAAGAGGCTTGCGTTCCACCCCGCCGCGAAAGCCATAAGTGCCCAGGGCCTGCAGGATGCGCATCACCACGAAGTCATAAAAGCCGGCCCGGAACCTTTTCTCTTCGAAGCCGGGGAGGCGCCCGGCCACCGCGGCATAATGATCCATCAGCTCCATCCGCTGGCCGAACGGGATGTCGGCCTTGGCGTCGAACAGCAGCGATGCCAGATCGTACTGCAACGGCCCGCGCCGCCCGCCCTGGTAGTCGATGAACCAGGTGCTGCCTTCCGCCACCATGATGTTGCGCGACTGGAAGTCCCGGTACATGAAATAGCCCGAAGGCTCCTCTGCCAGCTTGTCTGCAAAGCGTTCGAAGTCGTCTTCCAGCAGCTGCTCATCGAAAGGCACGCCGGAGATCTTCAGGAAATAGTATTTGAAGTAGTTCAGGTCCCACATCATGGAATGCCGGTCGAAGGCATGCCGGGGATAGCAGACCCCGAAGTCGAGCCCCTCTGCCCCGTCCGACTGAAACCGGGGGAGCCATTCGATGGCCTGACGGTAGAGGCCCATCACGTCCGGCCCGAGACCGGCGGGTCCCCTGTGCCGGGGCAATAGGGAAAACAGGGTGGTGTCTCCCAGGTCGGTGAGCAGGTAGCAATGGGCATCGCGCTCCTCTGCCAGCACCCCGGGAACGGGCAGTCCCTTTTTCAGGAAGTGGCGGCTAAGGTCCAGGAATGCCCTGTTTTCCCGCGGGTCGGGATTGAAGGCGCCGATCACCGTCTGTCCGGCTCCCTGCAGGCGAAAGTAACGCCGGTTGCTGCCCGAGGGCGGCAGGGGAGTGCATTGGGCGGGACGGGTGCCGGCCCATTTCTCAAAGAGGTCGGATACGGCTTTTTCGGGGATCCACTGCATGAAATAGGGGTTTGCAACAAAAATACGTTTTTTCCGGCTTTCCGGGAAAGACCCCCGCAAGGCGGGATCCGCACGCCGCCCCGCGTCCCCGGGCCGCTTGGCGGATGATCCAAAAACCGCTACTTTTGTTGAAAAAGCATTAATTTAGGGCAACCAAAAACCCATCCGACGATGACAACAAACCAGGTGACCGACATTCTGAAAAAGGCCGTGATCATGGAGGCCCGGGGCAAGGCGCTTTACAGCAAGGTGGCCGAACAGACCGCCAGCCCGGAAGTGAAAAAGATCTTTTCGATCATGGCCGGGGAGGAGCAGCTCCACATCGATTTCCTCCAAAAGCAGCTGGCCCATTATAAAAAGTCGGGGCAGTTCGACAAGAATGAGCTGGAGAAAGCCGCCGGCGACGACAGCATCGCCAAAACCATTCTGACCGACGCCATCACAAAGGAAATTTCCGGGGCTGGTTTCGAGGCCGCCGCCATCTCCGCTGCCATCGACATGGAGAACAAATCGGTCGAGGTCTATGCCGCCCGCGCCCTGGAGGCCACCGACCCCAATGAAAAAGAATTGTACGACTGGCTTGCCAACTGGGAAAGGGGCCACCACAAGCTGCTGATCGACCTGAACCAACAGCTGACCGAACAGGTGTGGTACGACAACAACTTCTGGCCTTTTTAAGTGCGACCAGGCATGTCCGGACCGGAGAATGACTTCGTGCAGGCCTTCGCGCCCAGGGTGGTTTATGAGGACAACCATTACGTGGTGGTCAACAAGCTGCCCTCCGAGATTGTCCAGGGCGACAAGACCGGCGACCGCCCCCTGGCCGAGCTGGTCAGGGAATACATCCGGCTGCGGTATGAGAAGCCCGGGGCGGCCTTCCTGGGGGTGGCGCACCGGATCGACCGTCCCGTGAGCGGGCTGGTGATCTTCGCCCGGACCTCCAAGGGCCTGGCACGCATCAACGCCCTGCTGCAAAAACGGGAGGTCCAAAAGACCTACTGGGCGGTGGTGAAGGACATCCCGGTGCCCGGACAGGGACAGCTGGTACATTTTCTTGCCCGGAACGAAAAGCAGAACAAGTCATACGCGGTTTCCGAATCCGCTCCCGGGGCCAAAAGGGCGGTGCTGAACTACCGGCTGCTGGCCACCGGACAGCGGTATTCCCTGCTGGAGGTGGAGCTGCTGACAGGCCGGCACCACCAGATCAGGGCCCAGCTGTCGGCCATCGGCTGCCCGATCAAAGGGGACCTGAAATACGGATCGCCCCGGTCCAACGAGAACGGCAGCATCCACCTGCATGCCCGGTCCGTTGGCTTCGTACACCCGGTCAACGGGGAGCGCATCGACCTGGTGGCCCCCGTCCCGCCGGGTGATCCCCTCTGGGCCTGGTTTGAACAGGCCGTGGCCGGTAAACCACATGACACAAGCCCCATACGATGAGGGCCCGGTGGATCCCATCGGCTCTGCTGGCCTGCCTGCTGCTGTCAGCCCTTCCCGCCGGGGCCCAGTATTTTATCTGGGGACACGACCCGGCCTCCCTGCGCTGGCAGCAAATCCACACCCCCCATTTCCAGCTGATCTTTCCCGAGAACTACGCCCGCGAGGCCGCTTACCTGGCGGATTTGCTGGAGTACGTCTACGGGCCGGGCAGCGAGAGCCTGGGGCACCGGCCCCGCAAGGTGCCGGTCATCATTCACAACCAGACGGTGGTGTCGAACGGTTTTGTGAGCTGGGCGCCGGCCCGCATGGAGCTGTTCACCAATCCCCCGGCCGACAACGACGTGGCCGGCTGGCTCGAAAGCCTCGCGGTGCATGAATTTCGCCATGTCGTGCAGGTCGACAAGCTCAACCGGGGCATCACCCGGGTGCTGTCGTCCGTTTTCGGGCAGCATGTCACCGGGCTTTTCGTCGGATTGTTCTACCCGCTCTGGCTGCTGGAAGGGGATGCCGTCGTCATGGAGACGGTCCTGACGCACGGAGGGCGGGGGCGCCTTCCCGCCTTCGAACAGGGACTGCGCGCCCTGGTCCTGGAGAAGGGGATCCCCTCCATCGACAAGGCGGTGCTGGGTTCGCTGCGCGAGCATGTCCCCAACCACTATGAGCTGGGCTACCAGCTGGTGGCCGGGGCGAGGGTCATGCACGGGGCGGATGTGTGGGACAAGGCGCTCGACCATGTGGCAAGGCGGCCCTATACGGTCACCCCGCTGACCTTCGGACTGAAACGGCATGCCGGGGTGAACCGCAAGCAGCTGTACCACCAGACCCTGGAGGCCCTGGAGGAAGGCTGGACCAGGCAGCTTGAGGAGGAGACATACACCCCATTTGAGACGCGCAACAGAAAGGAGCGCCTGTTTACCAGCTACCGGGAGGCGGCCTTTCTGAACGACAGCACCCTGATGGCGCTGAAAACCGGGCTGGCAGACATCCCCCGGGTGGTGGCCATCGGACCGGACGGCAGGGAGCGGCGGTTGTTCACCCCCGGCTTCTACCAGGTCCCCCATTTTTCGACCAACGGCCAGACGGTGGCCTGGGCCGAGCTGCGCCCCGATCCGCGCTGGGAGCACCGAAGCTGGTCGGAGGTGCATCTGTACGACCTGGAGACGGGACAGAAGCGGCGGCTCACCCGGCAGTCGCGTTACTTTGCTCCCGCCCTGTCGCCCGACGGCAGCATGGTGGCCGTGGTGGAAACGACCGACCGCAACCGCTGCTTCCTGATGGTGCTGGACGCCACAGACGGCCGGCCCATCCGTCGATACGCCCCGGAAGACAACGACTTTCTGATGACGCCCGCCTGGCATCCCCACGACCACAGCCTCGTAGCGGTGGCTCAGGGGGAGGGCGGAAAGAGGCTGGTGCTGGCTGACGAGCAGACCGGGGGCTTCACGACCCTGCTTGATGCCGGCCATACGGAGGTCTCCCGGCCGCGCTTCCAGTCCGACGGCAGTCTCTGGTTCAACGGGGCCTTCTCGGGCATCGACAATGTGTACCGGCTCGATCCGGAAACCGGGGAGGTGAACCGCCTGCTGTCCTCCCGCTTCGGGGCCCTCGACGCGGTCCTTTCGCCCGGAGGCGATCAGGTGGCCTGGTCGGATTATTCGTCGGATGGGTACCGCCTGGCCGTGGCACCGCTTTCCGCTGCGGGCAAGCAGCCACTGGAGCGGGTGGAAGACCATTCCATGGGTTGGTACCGCATCCTGGCCTCGCAGGAACAAGGGATGGTCAGCCGCAGCCTGGTGCCCCGCAGGGAATACCTTACCCTTCCATACAGCAAGGCCGCCAACCTGTTGAACTTTCATAGCTGGGGCCCCTTTTCATTGGATGTCGACAACCGGGAGGTCATGCCGGGGGTGTCCGTCTCCTCCCAGAACCTGCTGGGTACCGCGGTGGGCACCCTGGGCTGGGAGTACGACCTGAACGAGGAACTGGGCCGCTGGTTTGTCCGCTTCAGTTATTACGGCCTGTACCCGGTGCTCGACCTGCAGGTGGAGACGGGGCCGCGGCGTTCCTATTACCGGCAGGGGGAGGGGGCGCCCCGGCCGTTTTTATGGCAGGAGAATACCCTCCGCCTGGGGGCCAGCGTGCCGCTGAGCTTCCGCAAAGGACCTGTTTTCATGGGGCTGACGCCTGCCCTGCGCACCTCCCTGCTGCAGGCGCGGCAAGGTACGGACACGCCTTCTTTTTTCGAGGACAACAGCATGCAGACCCTGGAGTACCGCCTTATGGCCTATTGGCAGCTTCGAACGGTGGCCCGCGATGTGCGGCCCGCCTGGGGACAGTCGGTCGATTTGCAATTCAGGCATACCCCATTCGCCGTGGAAGGCATGGGCTGGATCGGCGCCGGACGGCTCAGCGGGTTTATTCCGGGGCTTGCACGGCACCACAGCCTCCGTTATTCGCTGGCCTTTCAGAAACGGGAGCCCGGGGAGGTGCAGCCCAATACCATCAATTATTCGTTTCCGGGACTGATCGCCTATCCCCGGGGCATTACCGGTCAGCGCGACCGGGAGGTGCTCATGCTGTCGGCCGATTATGCCCTGCCCCTGATGTATCCCGACTGGAACCTGAGCGGGTGGTTTTACCTGAAAAAGGTGTCGGCCACCGCGTTTGTGGACCATGCCAGGGTGCGCAACCCGCTGAAGGAGGAAGAGCCAGGCGGGCCCTGGGCAGCCGGAAGGCTGACCACCAGCGGCCTGGAGCTGTTGGGCCACATGCACCTGCTGCGGTTTTTCTCGCCTGTCAACCTGGGGGTGCGGGCCTGGTACCGTCATGATACGCAGACCACAGGCTGGGAGCTGCTGGGCAGCATCAACCTGTAGCCGGCGCTTCGGGGCGCCGGACCCATCCGACGAAAAAACCAGGCCTAGAACGGGTTGTCGAAATCCTTGAATAAGGGGGCGTTTCGGTCCTTGTCAGACAAATGCGGATCCTCCGTTCCCCAGTCGATGCCCAGGGCAGGGTCGTTCCAGCGGATGACGCGGTCGGACGGGCCGTGGTAGGCGGCGGTGCATTTGTAGGAGAACACCGTGCCGTGCTCCAGGGAGCGGAATCCGTGGGCGAAGCCCGGCGGGATGTACAGCAGGCGGTTCCCGGCTGCCGACAGCACGAGGCTGTAATGCCGGCCGAAGGTGGGCTGGTCCTTGCGGAGGTCCAGGGCGATGTCCAGCACCGAACCATGGACCACCCGGACCAGCTTGCCCTGCTGGTGCGGGGGAAGCTGCACATGCAGGCCTCGCAGCACGTCCCTTGCGGACACCGACTGGTTGTCCTGTACATAGCGGTGAAACAGCCCGGCGGCCGCAAAGGCCTCCTTGTTCCAGGTCTCCACGAAGGTCCCCCGGCTGTCCCGGAAAACCCGGGGTTCAATGAGCAGCAGGCCCTCGAAAGGGGTCGGGATGATTTCCATGGGAACCTTCAGGTTGTTGCTAAATATGGATCACCTCTCCATAGGCGGCCGCGACCGCCTCCATCACCGCCTCCGACATGGTGGGGTGGGGGTGGACCGCCTTGAGAAGTTCGTGGCCGGTGGTTTCCAGCTTGCGCGCCACGACGGCCTCGGCGATCATCTCGGTGACATTGGCACCGATCATGTGGACCCCGAGCAGTTCCCCGTATTTGGCATCGAAGATGACCTTTACGAAGCCGTCCTTGCTGCCGGCCGCACTGGCCTTGCCAGAGGCCGTGAAGGGGAATTTGCCCACTTTCAGTTCATAGCCGGCCTCTTTGGCCGCCTTTTCGGTATAGCCGACCGAGGCCACCTCGGGCGAGGTGTAGGTGCATCCGGGGATGTTGTTGTAATCCAGCGGTTCGGGATGGTGGCCGGCGATTTTTTCCACGCAGATGATGCCTTCGGCTGAGGCCACATGGGCCAGGGCCTGTCCGGGAACCACGTCCCCGATGGCATAATAGCCTTCCACATTGGTACGGTAGAACTGGTCCACGGCAATCTTGCCCTTGTCGGTTTTGATGCCGGTTTCCTCCAGTCCGATGTCCTCTGTGTTGGGGGTGATCCCCACCGCCGACAACACGATGTCCGCCTCGATGGTCTCTTCGCCCTTGGGCGTCTTCACCAGCACCTTGCACTTGTCCCCGCTGGTGTCGACCTTTTCGACCGAGCTGGAGGTCATGACCTTCATTTTGGCCTTTTTAAAGGACCGTTCCAGCTGTTTTGACACCTCCTCGTCCTCCAGCGGAACCAGGGCCGGCATGTATTCCACCAGGGTGACCTGGGTGCCGATGGCATTGTAGAAATAAGCGAACTCCGAGCCGATGGCGCCGGAGCCGACCACCACCATGGATTCCGGCTGTTTGTCCAGGGTCATGGCCTGGCGGTAGCCGATGATCTTTTTGCCGTCCTGGGGCAGGCTGTCGAGCTGACGGCTTCGTGCCCCGGTGGCGATGATGATGTGTTTGGCTGTCAGGGTGGTGGTCTTGCCGTCCTCTCCCTCGACCACGACCTTCTTGCCCGGGGCCAGCCTGCCATGGCCGATGACGACCTCTATCTTGTTCTTTTTGAACAGGAACTGTATGCCTTTGCTCATGCCGGCAGCCACATCCCGGCTGCGTTTTACCATGGCCGGCAGGTCGGCCTCCGGCGTTCCCTTGACGGACACTCCGTAGTCGCCGGCGTGTTGCAGGTATTCGAACACCTGGGCGCTTTTTAGCAGGGCCTTGGTGGGGATACAGCCCCAGTTGAGGCAGACGCCCCCGAGTTCGGCCTTTTCCACCACGCCGACTTTCATGCCCAGCTGGGAGGCCCTGATGGCGGCAACATATCCCCCGGGACCGCTGCCCAAAACGATCAGATCATAATCCATACGGTATACTTTATTGGGTTAAGGTTTTTGCTACACGAATGTACAAAAAAAACGGGGTCTTCCCACCGGGCAGACTGATCCCCTTACTCGTTGATGGCTTTCCTGGCTTCCCCCATCTCAAGGATGACATCTGGATGGGTCTCTGCTGCATTCCCGATGACCACGACATCGGCTCCCGCGTCCCACACCTCCAGGGCGGCCTCCGGAGTGCGGATTCCGCCGCCTACCACCAGGGGGACCTGGATGTTTTGCCGCACTGCGCGGACCATCTCCATGGGGATGTTCTGGATGGCGCCGCTGCCGGCATCCATGAAGATCAGCTGCAGCCCGAGCATTTCTCCTGCCATGGCGGTGCAGACCGCGATGTCTGTCTTGTCGAACGGGATGGGCAGGGTGTTGCTCATGTACAGCACGGAAGTGATTTTGCCGCTTTCCACCAGGATGTAGCCCGTGGGGATGACCTCCAAACCACTGTTGCGGATCAGGGGTGCTGCCACGACATGGTTCCCGATCAGCATCTCCGGGTTGCGGCCCGAAATGAGCGATAAAAGGAGCAGGGCATCGGCATTGTCCACCACCTGCAGGATGTTTCCCGGGAAGATGATGACCGGCAGCCCGCAGACAGACTTCAGCTCATCGATGCAGAGCTTCATGTTGTCCCGGGTGAGCAGGCTGCCTCCGACAAACAGGTAGTCGGCTCCTGACTGGCCTGCAATGGAGGCCGTCTCCCTGAGGCTGGCCCGGGTGCTCTTATCCGGGTCGATCAGGATGGCCAGCTGTTTCTTGCCCTCGATGGTGTTCTTTTCTATCCGGTCAAATACCTCCATACCTATCAGGATTTGGTGAACCCGCGCCGGCCCGGGACCGGGCCTTTAGTTGTCCACGGCGTATACGAGAATATAGTCGTTGATGGTTTCGTACTGGATCCGGTAGGATTTCTGGGCGCCGTTCCCGGAGATGATCTCTCCGAAAATACTGCCTTTGCCATGAAAATGGAAGGGGAAAATCCTGATGTGCTCCCTGAACAGCAAATCCCTTTTGCCGTAAAGCTTGTAGAGGGCCTCCTTGGCCGCCCAGATAAGGTACAGGCTTTCCTTGGCGTTCATGGAGAAAACCTGGGTCAACTCCCTGTCGTTCAAGAACTTATGCGATACCTTGAAGATTTTTGGATGCATCTGTTCGATGTCGATGCCGACATTTTTTGACGGACTGGCAATCAGGGCGGAGAATTTGCCTGAATGGGCCACGGAGATATGCCGGACCCCGTTGTTCAGGTGGGGCTTGCCGTATTCGTCGTATTCGATGGTGCTCAACTCTCCCTGCCGGATCAGGTATGGAAGGATCAGCCGGTAGCTCAGCCAGTGTTGCTGGCGAAGGGGGGATTTCAGGCAGGAGAAGTATTCTTTTTCCTGGTCAGAAAGGGTCACCTGCGCATACAAATCCTCCACCGATTCGCTGATCTCCCACACCCCGATCGCTGCATCCCTGGTGAATCTTTTCAGGAAGAGGCTCATTCGATGTTGTTTTTAACCCATCAGAATGTGTTATCTTTGCAAAAGTATGAATAATAAAGCAAAGTTCTGAATGAAAGACCTCGTGCAAGAGAAACAACTCCTTTATAAGGTCAGGGATATCTCCCTGGCGGAATTTGGCAGAAAGGAAATCGAGATAGCCGAAAAGGAAATGCCCGGGCTGATGGCCCTGCGTGAAAAGTACGGCCGGGAGAAGCCCCTGTTGGGGGCCCGCATTACCGGCTCACTCCATATGACGGTTCAGACCGCGGTGCTGATCGAGACCCTGACCGCCCTGGGAGCGGAAGTGCGGTGGGCCAGCTGCAACATATTCTCGACCCAGGATCATGCCGCTGCGGCCATTGCCCGGGCCGGCATCGCGGTTTTCGCCTGGAAGGGTGAAACCCTGGAGGAATACTGGTGGTGCACCAACCAGGCGCTGACCTTTCCCGGGGGCAAGGGGCCCCACCTGATCGTGGATGACGGGGGGGATGCCACCCTCTTGCTTCATAAGGGCTACCAGGCCGAGGACGACCCTGCTGTGGCTGACAAAAAGCCCGGGAGCCGCGAGGAAGCGGTTGTACTGAACCTGATCCGGGAGTTGCTGCGGGAAGACCACGGACGCTGGCACCGCATGGTGGAGGACCTCCGTGGCATATCCGAAGAAACCACCACCGGGGTGCACCGCCTCTACCAGATGATGGAAACCGGGGAGCTGCTGGTTCCTGCCATCAATGTGAACGACTCCGTGACCAAGTCCAAGTTCGACAACCTGTATGGCTGCCGGGAATCCCTGGCAGACGGCATCAAGCGGGCCACTGACGTGATGATTGCCGGCAAGGTGGTCGTGGTCTGCGGATACGGGGATGTGGGCAAGGGATGCGCCCGCTCCATGAGGGGGTATGGCGCCCGGGTCATCGTCACCGAGATCGATCCGATCTGTGCCCTGCAGGCCGCCATGGAGGGCTTCGAGGTGAAACCCCTGGAGGAGGCCCTGGACGAAGGCAATATTTTCGTGACGGCCACAGGCAACCGGGACGTGATCACCACGGAGCACATGAAGGGCATGAAGGACCAGGCCATTGTGTGCAACATCGGGCACTTCGACAACGAAATCCAGGTGGATCAGCTGGATGCCCTGCCCGGGGTGGAGAAAGTGACCATCAAACCCCAGGTCGACAAGTATGTATTTTCCGACGGGCATGAGATCTTTCTGCTGGCAGAGGGACGGCTGGTGAACCTGGGCTGTGCCACGGGCCACCCCAGTTTTGTGATGAGCAACAGCTTCACCAACCAGGTGCTTGCGCAGATGGACCTGTGGAAGAAACAATATGAGATCGGGGTGTACACCCTGCCCAAACACCTGGATGAGGAGGTGGCCAGGCTGCACCTGGAGAAGATCGGGGTGAAGCTGACCCGGCTCACCGAAGAGCAGGCCGCTTACATCGGGGTGAAGACCACCGGCCCTTTCAAGCCGGACTACTACCGTTACTGATCCCGTGACGGTCCCTTCACTCCCCCAAACCCCCTGCCCATGAACAGAGTTTTCCGGGGCCTGGCCCTCTCGCTGCTGTTGCTGCTGCCGTTTTCCTGTGACAAGGAGAACCAGCATACCGTGCCCTATACCTATGTTGACTTCACCATCAATGTCGAGTCGACCATGCACATCGAGCTGAACGCGATCGGGGGATGGGCCTATTACACGGGCGGATACCGGGGGATCATCATCTACCGGGCCTCCACCGATGAATTCATGGCCTTTGACAGGGCCTGTCCCTACCATCCTTTCGATCCCGATGCCCTGGTCAGGGTTTTTGACCCACCCATCGCGGTGGACACCCTTTGCGGGTCCCAGTTCCTGTTGCTTGATGGCTCAGTGATCACCGGCCCGGCCAAGCATCCGCTGCGCAGGTACCAGACCTATTTTAATTATCCCTACCTCCAGGTAACCAACTAGGGGCTGTGGGGACTGGATTAAATTTGGTATATTTGTGGGAGCAGCCCATGTAACTCCCGTGACAGGGCTGGCAAACCATCCGACAATCATTCGCCATGGAAGAATTTTTTTATCTGATCCTGATCATCATCTGGTTGCTGGTTAGTTACTTCCAGCGCCAGAAGAAGGCCCGCGAAAAGGCTGCCTCCAGACCCGGCACGCAGCAGGAGCCTGCCCCGGCCCGGCCGCAGGAGGTGGACCTGGAGGATCTGCTGGAGGATTTTCTGGGGGGAAAGAAAAAGCAGCAGCCCATCCCCGGGCCGGAGCCGCAGATGCAGGAAGAGGCGGTGCTGGACAGCGACGAGGGACGTAACTACGAATCCTGGGAATCTCAGGCCCAAAAGGATTATGACCGGAGCGAAAGGGGGTCAGGGGAATATGGCCAGGCGGCCGCTTTGGAGGAATACAAAGGCACTTCGGGTGTCGATGATGATTTCGAGTTTTCCACCGAGGGAAAGGTGGAAACCATCGAAGACCTGATCCGGTCGCACGCGGCACAGGATGCACGGGAGCAGGCCCTGGCCGAAGAAAAATACGAGGGGCAGGCCCACAAGGAAATTCCTGAGTTTGACCTGCGTACGGCCGTTATTTTTTCAGAGATCCTGAATAAAAAATACCATTGAGTTTTTGTTGTTTATATTGAATTTATCCTTATTTTTGTTCAGTAAGTAAGAATCAGTATTGGTCCCGAGTCTTGATGCCTGGTTGTGGAATGCTCCATAATCAGGTGTTTTTTCTCTGCTCGGTCGGAATCATCGGATTGTTTTTTTGAATGTTGTTGTCAGTCTGGTTTGTTCAAGTCATACTGTCAGCAGTTTTTTTTTATGCAGCAATGAATGAGGTAAAGTATTTTACGAAAGAGGGACTCCAGAAGCAAAGAGACGAACTGGAGCGGTTGAAATCGGTGGAACGTCCGGCCATTTCCCAGCAAATTGCCGAGGCCAGGGAAAAGGGAGACCTTTCCGAAAATGCAGAGTATGATGCTGCAAAGAATGCGCAGGCCATGCTGGAGCTTCGCATCGCCAAACTGGAAGACACCCTCAGCACGGCCCGGGTGATCGATGAGAGCCAGCTGGACGACAGCAGGATCTCGATCCTTTCCACCGTGAAACTGAAAAATCTGAAAACAAAGGCCGTGATGACCTGGTCTCTGGTGCCCGAGAATGAAGCCGATATCAAGAAAGGAAAGATATCGGTCAACTCCCCCATTGCCCGCGGGCTGCTGGGCAAGACCAAGGGTGAGTCGGTCGACATCCAGGTGCCGGCCGGCCTTTTGTCATTTGAGATACTGGATATCGGCAGGGAGTAACCCCCAAAACCACACCCCATGGCAAGCATTTTTTCAAGGATTGTACAGGGCGAAATTCCCTGTCACAAGGTTGCGGAAGACGAAAACCACCTGGCTTTCCTGGACATCAATCCCCTCACCAGGGGCCACACCCTGGTGATTCCCAAGAAGGAAACCGATTACCTTTTTGATTTGTCCGAAGAGGAGTACCAGGGGCTGTTTTTATTCGCCCGGAGGGTGGCCCATGCCATCAAACAGGTGGTCACCTGTGAACGTATCGGGATGGCGGTCATCGGGCTGGAGGTTCGCCATGCCCACGTCCACCTTGTCCCGATCAACGGGATCTACGACATCGACTTCAAGAAACCCAAGCTGGAACTCGGCCACGAGGAGATGGCATCCATCGCCCGCAAGATTGCCGGCAAGATGTCCTCCTGATCCAACCGCTACCATCCGGCAAAAGGCTCACTGCCCGCTGACCCGCCGGGGGTTGTCCGCCACATAAGATTTCCAGCCCGTATAGCTTTTGGAAGTGCCCGCATCGCCGGGCACTTTCTGGTAATGGTGGCACAGGGCCACGGCCAGGGCGTCTGTGATGTCGAACTTGTCAGGCAGCTCCCGGAGGTTCAGCAGCCGCTGCAGCATCCCGGCCACCTGTTCCTTGGACGCACCCCCCTTGCCCGTGATGGCCTGTTTGATCTTGCGGGGGGAGTACTCAAACACCGGGATGTCGCGGTACAGGGCCGCCGCGATGGCCACGCCCTGGGCCCGGCCCAGCTTGAGCATCGACTGCACGTTCTTGCCGAAAAACTGGCTTTCGATGGCCAGCTCGTCCGGATGGTACTCATCCAGGTTTCGCAGCACCGTCTCGAAGATTTTTTTTAGCTTTAGGGCGTGGTCGGGGAGTTTGTCCAGGCGCAGCACGTCCATGGCAATCACCTGCACCTGGTTGTTCGCGATGCCGATGATCCCCACCCCCATGTTGTTGGTGCCGGGATCGATGCCCAGTATGATCTTGTCAAAATCCAAGGTTCTATATGCCTGATTGGTCCCGGCTGCGTCCGGTACAAACAAAAGTACATAAAATAATCCGGCCGTTGCTCCGGTTTGTGCTGCCCGTGGCAGCCATGGCCTACCTGCTATGGACCTTCACCCGCCTGCCGGAAGGGGTGCTCAGCAGCTGGGCGTCTTCCCTGGGTGAAAATGGCCGGGCATTCCGGGCCGGCCTCCTGCTGATCCTGTCGCTGGTCCCCGTCAACTGGCTGCTGGAGTCCGTCAAGTGGAAGCTGCTGGCCGGCAAGGTGGAGCCCATCTCCCTGGGCAGGTCTTTCTCCGGCATCCTTTACGGGGTCTGCCTGGGTTTCGTCACTCCCCGGCGTACCGGGGAGATCGCAGGCCGTGCCCTCGTGCTGCAACCCGGGCACCGCCTCCGCGGCATGCTCGTGAACACGGCCGGCAGCCTGTCCCAGCTGGGGGTGACCCTGGCAGCGGGACTCGCCTCCCTGGCCTTTCTTTTACTGGGAGGCGGACAAGCCCCGGCCGGTATCCCTGTCCCGCATGCGGCGGTTGCCTTACCAGCCCTGTTGCTTGCCCTGCTGGCGCTGGCACTGCTTACCTTCCGCCGGCTCCTGCGCTGGTACCTGTCCCGCTCCTCCATCCCGGAATGGTCGCGCCATGCAGACGTGCTGCTCGGGCTGCGTGACAGAGAACTGTTGTGGCAGCTCCTTCTCAGTGCCGCACGCTACCTTGTCTTCACCCTGCAGTTTTATCTGCTGCTGCGCCTCTTTCAGGCCGCCCTGCCTTTCGGCACCGCCCTCTTGCTGCTGTCCGTCACCTACCTGCTGCTGACGGCCATTCCCTTGTCTGCCCTGGGTGAGGCCGGTGTTCGCGGACCCGTTGTGCTGCTCGCTGCCGGCATGGTGCCCGGCCTGGCGGCCGGTCCGTCTTTGGAAGCGGGGATGGTGGCCGCCATCCTGGCCCTCTGGCTTGTCAACCTGGTGCTCCCCGCCATCGCCGGGGCATTACAGGCCCTGGCCGGAGGCATCCCCTTGCAAACCGGGAGGGCCCTGTCATGATCCTTTCCCTTGTACTTATTCCGCTTGCCCTCGTGTATGCGGCCCTGGTCACCTGGTTTTTCGTCGGATGGAAAAGGCTGTCCGTGCCGGCCACTGCCGCTTCCGCCCCTTACGGCCCCGGTCCACGCCTCTCGGTGGTGGTCGCTGCCCGCAACGAGGCCGGCCGGGCCGGTCCGCTGCTGGAAGCACTTATCCGGCAGGATGCCAGGGACTTTGAAGTCATCCTGGTCGATGACCATTCAGAGGACGGGACGCTGGAGGCCTTTCGGCGGCATACAGGATACAATGGTCTTGCCGTGTCGCCTCCCGGTCCTCCCCACGGCCATTCACGGCCCGTCCTGAGGCTGCTCTCCTCCCGCGAGCATGGCATGCCCCAGGGAAAGAAACACGCCCTGAAGCTGGGGGTAAGTCAATCATCTGCTCCGTGGATCCTGACCACCGATGCCGACTGCCTTCCCCGCCCGGGCTGGGCCCGTGCCATGGCCCGGGCGCTGTCGGAGCCCGGAACGGCCATGGTGCTGGGTCCGGTCCGCCTACACGGCAAGGGGCTGTTCGGGGCGATGCAGGAGCTGGAGTTTTACAGCCTGGTGGGCAGCACCGGGGGCGCCGCGGCCCTGGGCCATCCCATCATGGCCAACGGGGCCAGCCTGGGCTTTCGCAAGGAGGCCTTTCTGCAGGCGGGGGGCTATGCCAGCGGGCAGGCGTACCCGTCCGGGGACGACATCTTCCTGATGCACGCCATCCACCACCAGGGCAGGGGCCATATCCGCTTTTTGAAAGACCCGCAAGCCATCGTGGAGACCGGTGCCGCCACCGGACTGGCCGCATTCTTCAGGCAAAGGGGAAGGTGGGCCGGCAAGGCCGGGGGATACCGCGACCGGTTCACCCTGTTCGTCGCCTCCGTGGTGGGGATGTTCAACCTGGTCCTGCTGGCTGCCGGTTTGTGGCTGGTCGCACACTGTGTCCATTCCGGCGGTGAGAGCCTGACCGGATTTCCCTCCGGGTTCGGCTCCCTGTGGATCCTGCTGACGGCAATCATGCTGAAAGCAGCAGCCGACTTGCTGCTGCTGCAGGAAGTCACCGGTTTCTTTGGCCGGCGCAGGCTGTTGTGGCTGTTCCCCTTGGTGTTTGTGGTCTACCCCCCGTATGTCCTCACATCCCTTATCGTCGGATGGTTTCGCGGCTCCCGGTGGTAGCCCCGCCTGTCAGGGCTTTTCACCCACCACCTTGTACCCGGCCTCTTCGATGGCCAGTTTCATCTGGGACAGATCGGCGCGTGACTTATCATACACGATCACCGTTTCGTGGGTCATGTGGTCGGCCCGGACGGACTCCACCCCGGGCAATTCGCCCACCCGCCGCTGGATCAATCCCTCGCAGCCGGTGCAGGTCATCCCTTCCACCTCCAGCGTGATTTCCATTCGGTTGTCCGGGTCCATGACCATCTCGGCCGGCGGGCTTTCAAGCTTTTCTTCAAAGTTGTTCAGCAGCCAGGGCAGGGTAAACATCACGATGGCAAATACCGTCACAATGCCCAGGAACACCACGCTGTTGGGCTTCCCTGCAGGCCTCCTGCCCGGATCCCTCCGATACCGCTTCAGCCCTGTGATATACTGGTACCACAGAAAAACCAGCAGCAAGGCGACCAGGGCCACGATGAAAGGCCAGATCGAAAGAATGGTCTTGATGGCACTGTCATTTCCGGCCTCCCTGGCAAGCAGGTCATGGCTTGCAAGAAGCATCGGCACGGCGGCAAAGAAACGTTTAGCAGGGCTCATGGCGATATTTTATTGTAAATGTAGTGAAAAATCGAATTGAAACCGGACATCATTCATCGCACCGGCCGATTCCCTCACCGCGAACCTGAGACAAGCCGCCGGACACCTGTCCGGACCCTGAAAGACATGCCAACACAAGCCAGAAGCAAATTCTCCCATCCGAATCGCTCCAAGCCTGATTTGGGTCAAAATACGTATCTTTGTTCGTCACTGCATACCGGATGCGAATGCGCAAGCCACCTTCTCTCAGAACCCTTCCGCTCCTCCTTTTGACAGCGGCCCTGATGCTGCTGCCAGGCCTGCGCATCCAGGGGCAGGACAACCCCGGCCCCGCTGGCCATCCCTCCAAAAGCTCCGTGGTCATTGCGGAGTGGAATTTTGAAGATGCGGCAAAAAGGGACCCAATTATTGATCACGCTACTTGGGTAAGTTATCCTTATACTGCAGATGAAGGCATACCAGAGAATCAAGATATTGCCCCCATATTGTTATCGGGGACTCCGGAGTTTTATAATACAACAGACACTGTTTATGGTGTTCGGTGGGTTTTTGGTGTTGGGGGAGGAATGGCCAATCCGCTTTTTGCAGCGGCAGCTTCACGTTGGAAACATGAGGGATTAGTTGATGGTGCTTGGATAATTCAACTATCAACATTTGGCTACGAAAATGTTTCTGTTTCTTCAGTTCAGTGGTCTTCAAACTTCGCACCAAGAGACTTTCATCTACAGTATTCTATTGATGGGGTCAGTTGGTTTGATGTTTCCGGTTCAGATCTAGTTTTAGAGACTTCGCCCAGTCCTTCGGGGTCATTGGACAATATTGCTCTACCCCTGGAATGTTATAACCAAGAATATATTTTTCTTCGTTGGAGGGTGAATTCTGAAACCAGTGTGAATGGTCAAGAGATTAATGCAAATGGCGTTAGTAGAATTGACAATATTATAATCAAGGGGCAGGCCATGGTGCAGGAGTTCACCATCATTGCCACCGCCGGTCCCAACGGCAGCATCAGTCCTTCCGGAACAATTACGGTGTCTCCCGGGGACGATCAAAGTTTCACCATAGAGCCTGACGAGGGCTATCAGATTGCAGACGTGATTGTCGATGGCGTCAGCATGGGCCCGATAGATTCCTATACGTTTTTTAATGTCAGCGCCAATCATACGATTCATGTCGTTTTTTCTGAAATCCCTCCGGTTGAATTGGTGCTGGAGATCATTGGCAGCGGGACAGTGAATGTGGGGGGTGTGGGGTATTCTACGAATGTCACGATTCCTTTCCCTCCCGGCACCGAACTCACCCTGGATGCCCTGGCGGATGCGGGCTGGGTGTTTGATGGCTGGCAGGGGGACCTAAGCGGGATTGCCACACCCCAGGACCTGCTGATGGACGGCAACAAATACGTTCGCGCGGTATTCTCCCAAATTCCTGATGTGAC
>Ga0334900_1000225_pt1 | contig 93534 bp, 78 predicted proteins | sample GraSluR3_MG_2_FD_207231 | JGI IMG/M metagenome (GOLD analysis project Ga0334900, IMG submission 207231) | Sludge microbial communities from methane-producing bioreactor in Wageningen University, Netherlands - Granular Sludge_31_08-R3 | ecosystem: Engineered > Bioreactor > Anaerobic >... | reverse complement strand
GACCTGCCCCCCGCGTCCGACCTCCTGCATGATGGCATCCCGGATGAGTTCCTCGTTGAAGACGTGGATCTCGGTGATGATCGGGTAGCGGTTCGGGGGCGGGGTGTTGATCAGCGACAGGTCCCTCGCGCCCATGAGCGAAAACTGCAGGGTGCGCGGAATCGGTGTGGCACTCAGGGTCAGGGTGTCCACATCCACCTTCAGCTGTTTGAGCCTTTCCTTGGCCCCGACCCCGAACTTCTGCTCCTCATCCACGATGAGCAGTCCCAGGTCCTTGAATTTCAAGTCTTTTCCCAGCAGCCGGTGGGTGCCGATCAAAATGTCAATGCTGCCTGTGGCGAGTTCTTTCAGCACCCTGGTTTTCTCTTTCTGCGTGCGAAAACGGCTGATGTAGTCGACCCGGCAGGGGAAATCCTTCAGCCGTTCCGAAAAGGTCCGTTGGTGTTGCAGGGCCAGGATCGTGGTGGGGACCAGGACGGCCACCTGCCGGGAATCGGTCACCGCCTTGAAGGCCGCCCGTATGGCCACTTCCGTTTTGCCAAAGCCCACATCCCCGCATATGAGCCTGTCCATGGGATGGGAGGCCTCCATGTCCCGTTTCACGTCGGCCGTGGCTTTCTCCTGGTCGGGGGTGTCCTCGAAAATGAAGGAGGCCTCCAGTTCGTTCTGCAGGTAGGTGTCGGGGGAGAACGCGAATCCCTGCCTGGCCTTTCGCTTGGCATACAGGGCGATGAGGTCCTTGGCGATGTCCTTGACCTTCTTCTTGGTCTTGTTCTTCAGGTTGCTCCATGCCGGGGAGCCCAGGCGGTGCAGGGACGGCACCGTTCCTTCCCTGCCTACGTAACGGGAGATGCGGTGCAGGGAGTGGATGCTGATGTACAGGATGTCATTGTCCTTGTATATCAGTCGGATGGCCTCCTGGGGCTTGCCGTTGACCTCGATCATTTCCAGGCCGGAAAAGATCCCCACGCCGTGGTCAATATGGGTGATGTAGTCCCCCGCCTTCAGGTTGAAGAGCTCCTTCATGCTCATGGCCTGCTTGCCGGGGAGCTTCTCCCGGATCCGGTAGCGGTGGTAGCGTTCGAAGATCTGGTGGTCGGTATAGCAAACCAGCTTCCCGTCCCGGTCTATGAAGCCCTCGTGCAGGCCCAGGCGGAGGCCGGCATGCCGGAAGCGCATCTCATGGTCCTTCCCGTGGTGCAGCGTCTCGAAGATGGCGTCGATGCGTTCCAGCTGGTGGGGGTTGTCCGACACCAGGATGTTGGTCATGCCTTCCCGGGTCATCGCCTCCAGGTTGCTGACCAGCAACTCGAAGTTCTTGTTGAAGGAGGGCTGGGGGCTGAAGTGCCCCTCCAGGATGCGGCCCCCTTCCACGGAGATCAGGGGCTTTTTCAGCTCCACGACCCTCGCTTCGCGGAGTGTTTCCCCCAGGGCCTCTCCGCTCATATACAGTTCCTGTGCCGGCCGGTGGGCGATGTCGGGGTGACGGGTTGCCAGGGCTTCCTGTGCCTTGCCGAAGCCTTCCTGCATCCTCCCGGTGACCAGGGCCGGGTCGTCGATCCATACCAGGGTGTCCCGCGGCATGGAATGCAGCAGGAACTCCCGCCGCTCTTCGGTATGGACCATCTGCCGCACATCGGGCAACAGGCTGACCTGATCCTGCATTTTGACCGAGAGCTGTGTTTCCGGGTCGTACGAACGCAGGCTTTCCACCTCCCCGCCCATGATTTCGATGCGGAAAGGGTAATCGTTGGCATAAGAGAACACGTCGATGATCCCGCCGCGGACCGAGAAGGTCCCGGGCTCCACCACGAAGTCGGTATGTCCGAAACCAAAATCCAGCAGCACCTCCATCAGGAAATCGACCGAAAGCCGGTCGCCCTTGCGCACAGGAACCAGGTGCTTTTTCACCACCCGGCGGGAGACCACCTTCTCCTGCAAGGCCTCCGGGTAGCTGACGATCCAGATGCGTGAGGTTTCCGAGGCCAGGCGGTTGACCACCTCTGAGCGGAACAGCACGTTGGCGTTGTCGGTTTCCGCGAAGGTGTAAGGCTTTTTATAGGAAGCGGGAAAATGGAACAGGCTGCGCTCCTCGAAGCCCTTGCCCTTTTCTTCCAGAAGCGCTTCCAGGTCGTTGAAGAAATAGGCGGAAGATTCCCTGTCGGGCAGGATGAACAAGGCGCTTTTTTGCAGGTTGCGGTGCACCGATGCCGCCAGCACCGCCGCAGCCGATCCGGCAAGTCCCGTGACGCCCAGCGCCCCGGACTGTCTGCCCCGGGCGAAGGCGGTCAGTTCCCTGTGGGCGGCGGTCTCTGAGAAATGCCTGAAGAATTCCTGGAGGTCCAACGGGTGCCTGGATAAAAACAGGCAAAGATATGGATTGCCCGGGGATTGTCCAAATCAGCCCCCTTCACGCAGGAAGCCTTCGAGTTTTTCGACCATCCATTTGGGGCCGGTGAAAAAGGGCGAGCGCTGGTGGAGGGTTTCCGGCTGGATCCCCATGATCCGGCGGGTTCCGTCGGTGGCCCTGCCCCCTGCCTGTTCCGCGATGAAGGCGATGGGTTTGCATTCGTACAGCAGCCGCAGTTTTCCCCGGGGGTTGCTGGCGGTGGACGGGTACATGAAGATGCCCCCCTTGATCAGGTTGCGGTGGAAGTCCGCCACGAGCGATCCGATGTAACGGGAAGTATAAGGCCTCAGGGTAGGGGGGTCTATTTCCTGGCAGTATTTGATGTACCTCTTCACGCCCGGGGGGAAATGGACGTAATAGCCTTCGTTCACGGAATAGATATTGGCCGTCCCGGGGTAGACCATTTCGGGATGGGACAAACAGAAAATACCCACCGAGGGGTCGAGCGTGAAGCCGTTGACTCCCTTGCCGGTGGTGTACACCAGCATGGTGGAGGAGCCGTAGATGACGTAGCCGGCGGCCACCAGGTTGATGCCTGGCTGCAGCAGGTCCTCCAGGGTCCCGCCGCCGGCCTCGGTGATCCTGCGGTAGATGGAAAAGATCGTGCCGATGGACACATTGGCTTCGATGTTGCTGCTGCCGTCCAGCGGGTCGATCGCCACCACGTACTTGCCCAGCTCGGAGAACTCGTTCTGAAAGGAGATCACCTTTTCGTTCTCCTCCGAGGCGATGGCACAACACTCTCCCCCCCCTTTCAGTGCGGTGATGAACATCTCGTTGGCAAACACATCCAGCTTCTTCTGGGTCTCCCCCTGAATGTTTTCCCGTCCTGCCGTGCCGAGGATGTCCACCAGGCCGGCGGCGTTGATCTCCCGGTTGACGATCTTGGCCGCGGTGGCAATGTCATTCAGCAGGCGGGTGAGGGCCCCCTTGGCGTGGGGGTATTGCGACTGCCTCTCGATGATGAACTCGGTCAGGGTCTTGATCTTTTGTCTCATGCCTTATTTGCTTGGGTTAGGTTGTCCTGTTTTTCGTCGGATGGGTCCAGCATGTTTTTCAGCATGCCCAGGGCCGCAATGGCTGCCCGTACAATGTTTCTCTCCCGCTCGTCCCCGAACCGGAACAGCTTGCTGCGGACGCCTTCCGCTCCGGCCACCGCGATCCACACCGTGCCGACGGGCTTGCCGGGAGTCCCCCCGTCGGGTCCGGCGATGCCGCTCACGGCGATCGAGGCGTCCGTGCCGAGGCGCAGCCTGACCTCCCGGGCCATGCATTCCACCACCTCCCGGCTTACGGCCCCATGCTTTTGCAGCAGGGCTGGGCTGAGCCCGAGCAGTCCGGTTTTGACCTCGTTGTCGTAGGCCACGACCGATCCCCGGAACCAGGCCGAGCTGCCCGGCACGCTGGTGATGCGGTGGGCGATATAGCCTCCGGTGCAGCTCTCGGCGGTGGACAGGCTCATGCCCTTGCCCCGGAGGATCTGGCCGATCACTTCCTCCAGGCGCTGGTCGTCTTCACCCCATACATATTGGGGAATCAGGGCGCGCAGCTCCTCCATGGCCCGGTCGATCTGCCGGTGCAGCATGACCTCATCGGGTCCCGCGGCGCTCAGCCTGAGCTTCACGATGCCGGGGGAGGGCAGGTAGGCCAGCTTCAGCCCGGACGGCAGCGCCTCTTCCCATCCGGCGATCAGGTCGGCCAGGAAGCTTTCTCCGATCCCCTGGGTGAGCAGGGTCTTGTGCACGATATGATGGCCGCCGGCCAGGGCCTTCAGCCGGGGCAGGAGGGTGCTGTCGACCATGTGCTTCATCTCGTGGGGCACGCCCGGCATGAAAAGATAGATGATGCTGCCCTTTTCCATCCACAGCCCGGGGGCCGTCCCGAAGGGATTGCGGATCACGGCAGCCGATTCCGGCACAAAGGCTTGCCTCCGGTTCAGCTCGGTGAGCTCCAGGCCGCGCCGGGCAAAAAAGGCGGTGTTGTCGGCCAGGACCGTTTCGTCGAAGACCAGGCGGGTGCTGAAGAAATCGCAGATGACCGCCTTGGTGATGTCGTCCCGGGTGGGACCCAGTCCTCCGGTCACCACCACCAGCCCGGCCCTTTTTCCGGCTTCCCCCAGCATCTCCCGTATCTGCTCCGCCTGGTCGCCGACCACCGACACGCGGCCCACCGCGATCCCGGTGGCATTCAGCCGCGAGGCAAGGAAACCGGCATTGGTATTGATGGTCTGTCCGATGAGGATCTCATCCCCGATGGAAATAATTTCTGCCAGCATGTTGTTTATTGCGTTAAGGGCCCCGGCTGCCCGGGCGGAAAACGTCCTCTGGGGCAGGAATCCGCAAAATAATGATTATTTTTGCCTTTGGGCAAGGTTTTCATTCATTAAATATTTTCCCATGGCTGCCATCAAAGAATCCGAACTCATCCTGAACCCCGACGGGAGCATCTACCACCTGAAGCTCCGTCCGGAACAGATTGCCGACACCCTGATTCTGGTGGGTGACCAGGAGAGGGTTGCCCGCATCTCCCGGCATTTCGACCGCCTCGAGCACCGGGTGCAGAACCGGGAATTTGTGACCCACACGGGCTGGTTCAACAACCGGCGCCTCACGGTCCTGTCTTCGGGCATCGGCACCGACAACATCGATATCGTGGTCAACGAACTGGACGCCCTGGTCAACATCGACCTGGAAACCCGCACCATCAAAAAGGAGCATACCTCCCTGAAGATGGTGCGGCTGGGCACCTCCGGGGCCCTGCAGCCCGACCTGCCCGTTGATACCTTCGTGGCCTCCGCCTACGGACTTGGATTCGACGGCCTCCTCCATTTTTACTCCTACGACGAGTCCATTCTGGAAAAGGACCTCATGGAGGCCTTCAAGGCCCATACCGGCTGGAGCGACCGGCTTCCCCATCCCTACATCATAGGGGCCTCAGAAACCCTGCTCGCACAGGTCGGCCGTGACATGGCCGCCGGCATCACTGCCACGGCCAACGGCTTTTACGGTCCCCAGGGGCGCCGGCTGCGCATCCCCCTGGCCTTTCCCGGGCTGAACCGTCGCATCGAGGACTTTCACTCCGGGGGCCACCGGATCATGAATTTCGAAATGGAAACCTCTGCCCTCTTTGGCCTGGGGCGGGTGTTGGGACACCAGGCACTCACCGTCTGCGCCATCATCGCCAACCGCGTGCGCAAGGAGTACAGCAAGGATTACAGGAAGACGGTGGACCGGCTCATCGAAGTCGTCCTGGAGCGCATGACCTCCTAAAGAGCAACGGCATGGCGGACCAGGGGGAAAACATCCGGGAAATCAGGGCGCTGATGCGCCTCATGGACGAGCCGGATCCTGCCGTGTACCAGGAGGTGGCACACAGGATCCTCACTGTCGGTCCGCCGGCGGTCCCTTTCCTGGAAAACACCTGGGACGGCAGCTCCGACAGCCTCGTTCAGGAGCGGATCGACGACCTCCTCCGGCAGATCCGTTTTCAGGCCGTTCATACCGGCTTTGGACAGTGGGTGGCCTCGGGCTGCAAGGACCTGCTCGGTGGATGCCTGCTGCTGGCCAGGATGGGCAATCCGTCCCTGAGTGAGGAAGACGTGCATTTTGAGATCGGCCGCATACGCAAGGATGTGTGGCTGGAGATCAACGAGAACCTGACGGCCCTGGAGCAGGTCAGGGTGTTCAATCACGTCTTTTACGAGCTGCATGGCTTTTCGGGCAACATGGAGGATGTCCACGCCCCGGAAAACTTCTTCATCGACTGGGTGCTGGACCACCGCAAGGGCAACTCCATTTCCCTCAGCATCCTGTACATGCTGGTGGCGCAGGGTCTCGACCTGCCGGTGGCGGGGGTCAGCCTGCCGGAGCATTTCCTTCTGGCCTACCTGGGCCGGGCGGGGGAGGGGGAAGCCGCCGGGGGGGAAGAACCCCAGGTGCTTTTCTACATCAATGCCTACAGCAAGGGCAGTGTGTATTCCCGGCAGGAGGTGAGCGATTTTTTGCTGCGGCTGGGCCACGAGCCGGGGCCTGAATACCTGGCTCCCGGCAACAACAGGGCGCTCATGCAGCACCTGCTCGACGACCTGGTGGCGGCTTACATCCAGGCCGGTTCCCCCGATTATACCGCCCAGGCCGTTGCCCTGCGCGCACTGCTGGCAGGGGAATAAGGGCCGTCCAGGCCTTTTACTGCACCAGGGCTTCCTTGATCCGGGCCACCGGGATCTTTTCCTCCAGGCCTTCCTCCGCGATGGTGCGGAACAGCGGTTCGGTACTGATGAATCCCGTCTTCAGCGCGAGCATGAACACCCCGTACAGGGCGGCACTGCGCGCGCCGATGCCCCTGAAATCGTGCCGCACCACCTCTGCGCCCGTGGGCGGGACATCCAGGCTGTCATCGATCAGCAGGAGTCCCTCTTTCATCCCGGCGATGCGGGCACGGTTGTGGTTGAGCCCGTCTGCGGAGGTGATCAGCACCATGTCCGGCACCCCGATGCCATGGAAGTGGATGGGCCCGGGAGAGAGGTTCACCTCGGCCGTGGAGAAGCCCACCCCGACCGTGACGGGGTAACTGCCCTTCAGGGTGACCTCCAGGCCGGAGCGCATGGCGGCCTTGCCAAGCAGGTTGGCGGCCAGCTGCACGCCCTCCCCGGCCGACCCGCTCAGCACGAGCGAGCGGGCCTCCTTAAGGTAGTGTTTGAACTGGGCGGGAATGGGGCGGGTTTTGTCCAGCAGGCTGGCGGTCTTCTTGCCTTGTCCCGGGCTGAAGGCCTCCCGCTGCCGCGTCCACTCCCCTTCCTCCCTGCCGGCCTCCCGCGCAATGTCGGCCAGCTTGCGGCGGGGGTTGAGCTTGATCCCGTAGCTGGGGCAGATCTCCACCACTTCTGCCAGGGAGAACCCCTTGCTGCCGAAGGCCACGGCCAGCCGGCCGGAGATGTCGCCTATGCCCATGATGCGAGCGACGTAGGAGGCTCCGGCCGTATGCGCCAGGGCGCAGAGGTCGTAGCCTGCGAAAGGATTGCCGTCGAAAGAGGTGGTGGTCCGGAACCCGTGCGGGGTGAGTCCGCTGGTCTGCCCGCCGGTCATCCCGTAGAGCATGTTGTTGTGCACCACCACGGTCATGTTCAGGTTGAGGCGGGCGGCCTCCAGGAGGTGCTGCAGGCCGATGGTGGCGCCCCCGTCCCCGATGAACACCACCACTTTTTTGTCCGGATTGGCCAGTCCCAGGGTAATGCCTGCTCCCAGAGCCGCTGAACGCCCATGCAGTCCGTGGACGGTATGGGTGTTGAGGCATTTGTCGATGATGCCGTGGCAGCCGATGTCGGTCACCACGATGACATCCAGGGGCTGGTATCCCAGCTTCTGCAGCGCCCCGGCGGTGTGCTTGGCGATCAGGTCGTGTCCGCAGCCCTTGCAATAGGGCAGGCTGTCTGTGTTGAGCATGTCTTTTTTCATCGGGTTACCTCCTCCATGATTTCCTGTGGGGTGATCATGCGCCCCAGGGCTCCCGCAAAGCGGAGGCCGGCGGGGGTCTGTTGCCCGAAGAGCAACCCACCCAACTGGTTGTTGATGCTTTCCTCGGCCATGACGGTCCGCCTGTACCGGCTGATGGTCTCCGCATACTTCCCCGGTACCGGCAGCAAGGTTTTTGGGACCAGAAGGGAGGTTTTATGCCCCGCCTCCCGCAGGGTTTGCACGGCCTGCCGGGCCGCTGCCGCGGTGATGCCCGTGGCCACCACCAGGGTGTCTGCCCCGGGCTCCTCGTCCAGCTCATAGAGCAGGTGCTCCTGCATGCGCTGCACCACCTTGTCCTCCAGGCGCCGGGTGTTGGCCATGGCCTGGGGGGTGGTGTGCTGCAGGATGCCCGTCTCGTCGTGGGTGGAAGCATTCAGGCGCACCTGCTGCCGGTTTTGTCCCACGGGCAGGAAATCGGGCACCCACTCCGTGGCCTTGTAGGGCTTGTAGTCGCATTCCAGGGTGTACAGGGGCCACTTCCCCCGTTCGATCTCCTCCAGCCGTCCGGTGTGAAAGCTCCTTTGCGTCATCACCTCCTCCTTGGAGGTCAGCAGCACGACGGGGGTGCGCAGTTCCAGGGCGATCTTCACGGCCCTGGCGGGCAGCGTCCAGCAGTCCTCCATGCCGGCGGTGGCCAGTACCGGCACGGGATGGCCCCCGGATATCATCCCCTTCAGCAACAGCAGGTCGCCCTGGGCCCCGCAGGTGGCCGTGCCCGTGGCGGGCCCCAGCCGCTGCACCAGCACGATGACCATGGGCAGCTCCATCATATAGGCCATGTTGATGGATTCCAGCATGAGGGCGAAGCCGGGAAATGAGGTGGCGGTGACGGGCAGCCTGCCCGTGGCGGACAGTCCCGACATCCACTGAAGGGTGGTGATCTCGTCGGGGGCCGGCAGCATGAGTTCCATGCGCTGGCTGCCGTAAAGGTACAGCAGGTTCGCCGGCGTGATCGGATAGCCGATGAAGGCATCGGCCCCGGCACGTGCCAGGGACTCGATGATCAGCCGGGACCCGTCGACCAGGGCCCGGTCCCCTTTAGTCTTTTTTTGCATAGACAACTCCTTTCTGGGTTAAGCGTTCTGTTTCATCGTCGGACAGGCCCAGCCAGTCCCTCATCAGTTCCCTGGTATGCTGTCCGTAGTGGGGGGGAGGGCTCATGCCCGGGTGGGTCTCCATCCGCCCGGCGGTAAAGGCCACCGAGCGCACCCCCCGGATGCGCCGGCCGTCTTCATAAGTCCCTTCCAGCATCATGGTTTCGGACTCCGGCACCCCGAACACCTCCTTCATGTCAAACACCCCGCCCGCCGGAATGCGTTTGGAGGCCAGCAGTTCCAGGATGTCTTCCCGGTCGTGTGTTTCAATGAGTGACTGCAGGATCCCGTTGATGACCTGTTTGTGGCGCACACGGTCCTGGTTGCGCGCGAAGCGCTCGTCCCCTGCCAGCTCCGGCCTGCCCAGGGCAATGACCAGTTCCCGGTACTGCTTGTCGGTGCCGGCGGCCAGCACGATCTCCTTGCCGTCCCGGGTGCGGTAGATGGTCCCGTAGGGCACGATGTTCGGGTGGTCCGAGCCCAGCCGCCGGGGGATCTCTCCGCCCACCAGCCAGTTGGTGGCCTGGTTGGCCAGGGAGGAGATGCCGGCCCGGAACAGGGAGGCTTCAATATACTGCCCTTCCCCGCTTCTTTCCCGGTGAAGCAGCGCCAGCAGGATGGCCTCCTTGAGGTGGTGGGCGGCCAGCACGTCCATCAGGGCCACCGGCATCTTGGTGGGCGGGCCGTCCGGCTCCCCGTTCATGTAGGTGAAGCCGCTCTCGGCCTGGATGATGGCGTCGAAGCCGGCCCTGGGGTTGTTCAGCCCGTAGCCGGTGATGTGGGAATAGATCAGGCGGTCATTGTGCTTCTTCATCGTCGGATAGTCCACCTGCAGTTTCTCGGCATCCCCGGGCTTGTAGCTGACCAGCACGATGTCGCATTGGGCAGCCAGGCGGTGCACCAGCTCCAGTCCCTCGGGCTCGCAGAGGTTCACTGCGAAGGAGGACTTCCCCCAGTTGACAGAGGAGAAGTAGCCCGAGATGTCACCCTCCCCGGGTTCTTTGGGAAGCTTCCATTTGCGGGTGACGTCCCCCCCGGTGGTGACATTTTCCACCTTGACCACCGTGGCGCCCAGCTCGGCAAAAAACATGCCGATACTCGGCCCGGCCAGGACGCTGGCCAGTTCCAGTACCTTGATCCCTGAAAGCGGGGGTTTGCCTGTCATATTGTATGCTCTTTAAGGTTTGTTGTTTTGTTCGGATGGCAGCTTGCGGGGTTTGCGTTCCCCGAAGATGTTGCCCAGCAGGATGAAGACCACGGCGGCTCCGATGGCCACGTAGGTGTTCTCCAGTACAGGCAGTCCGAAGTTCCTGGCCAGGATGTTGAGGATCACGGCGAAGGTGCCTCCCATGAAGGCCCAGCGAACCCCTTCGATGGTGATCCAGCCGCGGCCGTAAATGCCCATGACGATCACGATGGCCCCGATGGCGCGTATGCCGTAAGATATGTAGGCCGTATCCAGGATGGCGCCGGTGCCGTAATAAGCCAGGGGGATGGTGAGCAGGTTGACCACGATCACCAGCCTGCGGGCCGTGGAGATCAGCTTCTGGTCCACCGCCGTCTTGTTGATCAGCCCGTGGTAAATGTCTTTGGTCGCGATGGTCACCACGGCGAAGTTCACCGGGCCGACAGTCGATAAAATGGCGGCCAGGATGCCCGCCAGGGCGATCCCCCCGAGTACCGGGTGGATGAATTCCGGGGTGGTCATCAGGGTGGGCAGCACCATTTTGGGATTGATGACCTGCAGGGCCTGGTCCCACAAGGGGCTGCCGGCCCCGCTGATGTCAAAATACTTCCCGGTTTTGGCCACCAGCCCTAGGAGGGCCACCAGGATCCCGAAGGGGGCGATGATGAAGGCGGAGAGGATGGCCGCCTTCTTTGCGATGGGGGCGCTGCGGGCGGCGAAGATGGGCTGTATGCTGGCCTGGCCGGCCATGCCGCCCAGCACCCCGCCCAGAATGAGGTTCCAGGCATAGCCGATGCCCCCGCTGAATGGGTTGTACAGGTTCCCGGGTGAGCCCTGGGCGACCATGGCCTCCCGGAGGGATGCCAGCCCGCCGACATCGCCTATGCCGATGACGGCGGCCACGCCGATGCCCAGGAACATGATCATCACGTGGATGATCCCGGTGATGGCCAGGGCGTGCATGCCGCCCAGGTAGGTGTAGGCGGTGATGATGACCGAGGAGATCACCACCGACTGCAGCCAGGGGGTGCCGAACATGGCGGAAATCACGCTGGCGGCAGTCTGCAGCTGCACGAACGCCAGCACCACATAGGCAAACAGGAAGGCCACGGCTGAAATGGCGCGGGCCCTTCTGCCGAAGAGGTTCTCCAGCATCTCACTGACGGTATGCACATTGTTCCGGCGGTAGTGCCGGGCCACCGTAAAACCGATGATCACCATGCCTGCGGCGGTGGAGATGTTGTAGAGGATGGGCTGCATGGTGCCTGTAAGAAAAGCCTTTTCACTGACCCCGATGGTGCTCATGCCGCCCAGCCATTCGGAGGCCACCACCACCGCACAGGCAATCACGCCCAGGTTGCGGCCCGCGATCAGGTAGTCTGCGGCCGAGCGGCTGGCCATCTTTTTGGTGAACAGGGATATCAGGGTGATCAGGCCGAAGTAGGCGATGACGATCAGCAGGTAGGTATTCATGGGCAGATCGGATAAGGTGACGGACGGTTGGCGGCCTTGCCGGCTTCCCTCCCCTGCGGGCTGGGATCGGTTCCCCGGCGCGGCAAATTTAAAGAATTCGGGACAATATCCAAAAGAAATGGGACAGGGGATGCCCTTCGGCTGCTGCCACGGATGTCGGCTGAAAACCAGTCTTTCCCGGATGTTCCTGCCGGGGCCGGGCATGCGGGGGGGGCTGGGCTCAGCAGGGTTCGTGCAGGGCTCCGCCGCAATGGTCCCTGCGGCAGCCAGTCACGGACGACAGGCAGTTGGTCCTTCCAAGGCGCCTGAGCACCCCGAGGAAGGCAAAGCAAAGGGCCTCCTTGAAGTCGACCGTCTCCCGGTCGGGGATGATGACACGGATCCGTTCGCCCAGGGCCTGTCTGAGCAGTTCCATGAAGAACAGGTTGTGCGCGCCCCCCCCGGTGACCAGGACGGAGGAGCCCCCTGTGCCCGTGAGGCTGCCCGCAATGACGCCTGCGGCATGTGCGTAGTAGGTGCGCAGCTTGTCGCGCAGCGGCAGCCCGGCTGCCTGAAGGAGGGGCCACAGGTGCTGGTCCACCCATTCCTGCCCCAGGCTCCTGGGACCGTCCAGGCGGTAGTATTCCAGGCCGTCAAGGGCTTGCAGCAGCCCGGGGCTGACCTTGCCCTGCCGGGCAATCCTGCCTTCCGGGTCGTAATCCGGCAGGGCCGGCCGGTCTGTGGCGGCCGATGCAGGTTCCCTGGGGCTGCCCGTTTCCATGGCCGCCCCCCCTGTTGCACCCGGGAGGCCGAAGTCTTCCTGCCGGCCTTCCTCCCTGACCAGGCGGTTGATCACCAGGTTGAGCGGACAGATGTCGAAGGCCCGCCGTGACCCCTGATGTTGCAGGGACACATTGGAAAAGCCTCCCAGGTTGAGGCACAGCCCGTGCCCGCCGAACAGCAGCTGGTCGGCCAGCGGAACCAGGGGGGCTCCCTGTCCGCCCAGGGCCACGTCGGCCGACCGGAAATCACAGGCCACCGGACAGCCCGTCTCGGCGGCGATGGCCGCCCCGCTCCCCAGCTGAAAGGTATAGCCCTGGTCCGGCCGGTGAAACACGGTATGGCCGTGGGAGGCGATCAGCACGGGCGGCCGGATGCCCTTCCGTGCCATGAAGTCCCGGATGGTCCGGCCGGCATAATGGCCGTAACGGCGGTCCAGAGCCACCAGCTCGCGTCCCCCGAGGATGGGCGCCTGGCGCAGACGCTCCTTCCAGGGAGCGGGGTAAGGGATGGTGACGGCCTGGAGGATGCGGTAGCTCCAGCGTCCTTCTTCCTCATGGAAAGCACAATGGGCCAGGTCCATCCCGTCCAGGGAAGTGCCCGACATCATGCCCAAAGCCACCTGTTCCATGTCGTTAAAGGGATGGGAGTAAAGCTTCCATACGGATGCCGCGGCTGCCTTTGACCAGGATCCGGTAGCCGGTCAATGGATGAGCGGACAGGTGCCCGGCTGCCGTGGCGGCATCCCTGAAGGCCAGGCAGGGGGTGTCTCGCTTCCCTTGCCAGGCATCCCACGCCCGCACAAAGGCTGGTCCGACGAGAACGATCTTCGAATACCCGCCTTCCTGGGCCAGGGCGATGATGTTCAGGTGCTCCTCCATGGACACCGCGCCCAGCTCCAGCATATCCCCCAGCAGCAAGGCGGTGGGTCCGTCGGTGAAGTGCCTGAAATTGTCCAGGGCCGCCCGCATGCTGGTCGGGTTGGCATTGTAGGCATCCATGACGACCATGTTGCGGGCGGTGTGCAGCAGCTGGGAGCGGTGGTTGCGGGGCTCGTACTCCGCCATGGCACCGGCGATGCCCTGGCTGTCCCTGCCGAAGTATAGGCCGGCCGCGACAGCGGCCAGCATGTTTTCCAGGTTGTAGGCGCCCGTCAGGCGGGTGGACAGACTCCCTGCAATGCCCGGGACAGCCGCCCCGAAAGGCTGCAGGGTCCTGAAGGAAACATCCAGGGTGGGAAAGGACTTCTCCGCCTGTCCCTGCAGGTGGTTCTGCCCGCCGGTGCCGTAAAGCACCCTGGTCATCCCTTCCGTAAGGCCGGTCAGCAGCGGGTTGTCCCCGTTCACGAAGACGGTGCCGCCGGTTTCGCGGAGGAAGTGGTAGAGTTCGCTTTTGGCCTTTACGACGTTCTCCGGGGTGCCGAATCCTTCCAGGTGGGCCTTTCCGATGTTGGTGATCAGGCCGTGGGTGGGCCTCGCCAGGCGGCACAGGGCGCCGATCTCCCCCACATGGTTGGCACCCATCTCCACGATGGCCACATCCAGGGGCTCCTTCATCTGAAGCAAGGTGAGGGGCACCCCGATATGGTTGTTCAGGTTGCCGCTGGTGGCCAGGGTCCGCAGGCCGGTGGCCAGGGCGGCATGGAGCAGTTCCTTGGTGGTGGTCTTGCCGTTGCTGCCGGTGATGGCGATGACGGGCATGTGGAACCGCCGGCGGTGCTTCAGGGAGAGGGCCTGCAGGGTGGCGAGGGCATCCTCCACAAGCAGGTAGCGCTCGTCGGCCTTCGCGGCAGGTTCGTCGATGACGGCCAGCCTGCACCCCTTGTCCAGGGCCTGGGCGGCGAAGCGGTTCCCGTTGAAGGTGTCTCCCTTCAGGGCAATGAAGATGGCACCCGGCCGGGCGGTCCGGCTGTCGGTGCAGACCGGGGCGCCCTTAAGGACCAGGTCATGAAGTTGTTGGATGGCAGGTGTTTCCATGGCGGGATAAAAATAGCAAAAAAAAAACCGCCCCGGAAGCAACAGACGTTGGTTTCAGGGCGGTCTTTGTGCGGATTTCCGGAAAGGGGAAGGGGTGCCGCGTTAATTGTTGAATCCCACGGGGCTGCCCACCCTGTCCATGGCGCAGCGGAAGCCGATGTCGTTCGTGGCATCGTTCTGGTCGAGGAATCGCCTGGTGCCGGGGTTGATCCAGTAAACGCGGTCTTTCCAGCTGCCGCCCTTAAAGACGCGGCTTTGGTCGTTGATCAGGCTCGTTTCCCCGTAGAGGTACATCTGCTGCTCACGGGCCAGTGCCTGGGCCTGTTCCGGATCCAGCTGGGCGCCTTCCTCCCCGATGAACAGGCTGGACATCAGGTCGCCGTCCCTGTGGGAACGGTTGTCGGCCACCCGGTAGTTGCGGCGGGCTTCGTTGTCGTCCACCCGGCTGATGCGCATGAAGTCGTCCATGACCAGGTTGCCATCTGCATCGGTTTCAGGATTCTGGAATACATTGCCGCGGAAGGGACGGTGTTCAGCCACGACCTCGTGCGACAGGGGCCTGAAGACATCCATCACCCATTCATTCACATTGCCGGCCATGTTATACAGACCATAATCGTTCGGCCAGTAGGAGCGGACCGGGACGGTAATCTCCCCGGCATCGTTCAGGTTGCCTGCCACACCCATCATGTCGCCCCGTCCACGCTGGACGTTGGCCATGAAGGCGCCCCGTGTCCTTCTTTCGGCGCTGCGCACATTGTGGCCATTCCATGGGTACTGCCTGCGGTCCACGATGCGTTCGTCGATGGTGTTGCCGATCAGTCCCAGGGCGGCAAATTCCCATTCTGCCTCGGTGGGCAGGCGGTAGCGGGGAAGCAGGATGCCGTCTTCCTGGCGGACAGGGCGTTCCCCTGTTTCGTTGGAGGGATTCATGTCGGGCAGGTTCCTGCGCACGACCCCTTCATACCTTCCGGCCAGGTAGGCCTCTGTGGTAAAGTGGTTGTCGGCGGTCTGCTGGTCCGTACTCCAGTCCAGGATGCCCTCGCGGATGAGCAGCATCTCGTTGACGCGGTCGGTGCGCCAGGCGGCGTAGTTGGAGGCCTGCACCCAGCTGACACCCACCACGGGGTAGTCACGGTAGGCGGGGTGTCGGAGGTAGTTTTCCACCAGGGGTTCGTTATAAGCCAGGGGCTCCCTCCAGACCAGGGTGTCGGGCAGGGCGTCGGTGTATACCTGCGGGTAGGCATCTCCAAAGACCCGTTTCACCCAGAACAGGTATTCCAGGTAGTCCTTGTTGCTGACCTCCGTTTCATCCATGTAGAATGAGGACACCGTCACCCGGCGGGGAATGTTGTTCCATTCCAGCATGACGTCGTCCAGGGTGCGTCCCATGACAAAGGTGCCTCCTTCGATGAACACCAGGTTGGGCCCGGCCTGTTGCTCCTGGTAGTCAGCCACCTCAAAGCCGCCGGTGCTCGGGTCGTTGTAAGCCCATCCAGTGGTCCTGGATACCTCCCTGCTGCCGCAGGATGCAAATACCAGGGGCAAGGTAATCAGGGTCCACTTGAAAAGCCTGAAGTGATTGAGCCTCCTTCTCATAATGCCTTATTTTTAATAGCGTACAAAAATAACTAAAAACTCGGACAGTTTAGTATACGGTATTTCATCTTTTTGGATTCACGTCCGAGGAAAAAACCCACGCTGATCTCATGAATTCCGTGCGTGGCCCCGGAGTATCCCGAGAGCGAATAGTCGTAGCTGTACCCGATCCGGTAGCCCTCCCGCTCCATGCCAAGCAGGAAAACCAGGGTGTTGGGACGCTTCAGGTCCTGCCGCAGCCATACCCCGGCAATGAACGGTTCGATCCCTGCATACAGCCCGTAGCTGATCCAGGTGAAGGGGGCCTGGTGCTGCACCACGACATTGGGCGACAGGGTGAAGGGGGTCCGCTGGGGCCCCAGGCGGTTGTCCCCGGTGCGCAGGTACATGCCCAGGTGCGCCGTGTACTTACGCCTCAGCCTGGCTTCCCCGTCCGTAAAAAAGCTTTCTTTGGGTTCGGCCAGGTGGTGGGCGGCCATTCCGCCGTAAAACGTCTCCCCATAGAGCAGCAAGCCGGCGGCGAAGTTGGCCGCATGGACCGTCTGGAAATCGGGAAGCGGCTCCGAAGGGTCGGCAAACTCCAGCCCCGCGTTCAGATCGACCCTGTGGTAGCCCGCCTGGGCCCCGAACTGCAGATACCAGTCGTCTGCCAGCCTCACGTGGTAGGTGTAGATGGCCGCCACCTGATTCCTGTTCAGCAGTCCGCCCTGCATGTCGCTGGTCACCAGCAGGCCGATCCCGCTGGAGATGGCCGGCAGGTAGCCGTCGTACGAAAAATTGAACACGGGCGACAGGTCGGGTCCGCCGAAGGGCTGTGCCCTGGAATTGAACACCAGCCGGCTGCCCCCTTCCGAACCGGCGAAGGCCGGGTTCAGGTAGAGGGGTGAGGAAAAAAACTGGGAGAAAATCACGTCCTGACCCGCCTGCGCAGGGGCTGACAGCAGGGCGCAAGCAATCAGCAGGAGAACGGACCGGATGATGGCATTCCTGGACAAGGCCTGTTGGGTTATTTAAAGCAATGTGTTGAAAGCCTGTTGAAATTGCTTTCCGGAAGGTTCGCTCCGGCAAGCCAGGCCGCAGGCTCGTTTTCTATGGAAACGAAAATAATGGATTATTGTTACACAGCCAAAGGGACCGCTTCGGATTTTTATCCGCAGCTCCGTCCATGGAGCAGGCCGGTGCGTCCGCAGGCAAAGCCTTTCCGGCCGCGGGCTGCAGACAGGAGCTGCCTTTCGCGGCGGTCCCCTGCCGGATCCTGCCAAGGCCGGTTCCCTGTGAAAAAATAAGCACCGGATTTTTCCGTTGTAAAACAAGTGATCCTGCCCGGTTGTTATAAGATATGATGAAGGTATTTCGTGCTTTGCTGTTTTTCTGGGGGCTGGGACTGGCCCTGCCCGCCCTGTCCGGGGGACCCGGCCTGCAGATTGGCTGGGAAGGGGTGAGGCGCCTGCCGGTGTCGGAAAGCCAGACCCTGGAAGTCATTTATTTCCAGGGGGCCGTCTATGCCGACAGCCTGCCCGATGTGCCCCTGTACACCCACCGGGTTGCCGGGGAGGTCCCCTACTTCACCACCGTTTTTCAGTTGTCGGACAAGGTGTTTGCTCCTGTCAGTGAGCAGGAGCAGGCGATTCTGGAGCAGGCAGGTTTCCGCCGGACGGAAGTGGTCCTGCATGCCGGCAGCCAGTGGGAGCGCAGGCAGCGGCACCAGGTCCTTCATTTTTATCCCTTCCGCTACGTCCCGGAAAGCGGGCGCTACGAGAAGCTGTTGTCGTTTACCCTGCACACGGAGCGCGTCTACGATCCCCGGGCGATGATGGAGCAGCCCGCGGACTATCCCGGGGAGTCCGTTCTCTCTTCCGGGGCCTGGTTCAGGGTCTGTGTCCCGGAGACCGGGGTGTACCGGCTGGGGTATGATGATCTGCTGGAGCTTGGGGTCGATGTGCAGGGCCTGCAGAAAAGCCAGGTCGGCCTCTTCGGAAACGGGGGCGGCCTGCTGCCTGAGGCCAACAACGCCTCCCGCACCACGGATCTGGTGGAGAATGCCATCCACATTTCCGGCACGGCCGGGGGCCCCTTCGGCCCATCCGACTATATGTTGTTTTACGGGGAATCGCCCCACCGCTGGGTGCTGGATGAATCCACCGGGGTGTTCCGGCACGAGGTCCACCTCTATGCGGAAGAGACCTGCTATTTTCTGAACACCACCGGCGTGGGGCAGGGCCGGCGGGTCACCGCCCAGGCAGAGTCTGCGGCATCCCCCACGCACACGGCGACCCGCTTCACCGACCGGGCCTACCACCAGCTGGACCAGCTCAGCCTGATCGGCAGCGGCAGGCAGTGGTTCGGGGAACTGTTCGACGCCACCCTGACCCGCCAGATCACCTTCGATTTGGGCGAGCTGGACCTGGAGGCTTCTTCCCATGTGGCGGTGAGCGCCGCGGCACGGTCCCCCTTCACCAGCAGCTTCACCATCCGGGCCGGGAGCGGGGAGGCGACCCTGTCCATCCCCTCGGTCGACCTGCTCGACTACAACAATTTCTTTGCCCGGCAGGCGGAGGCCTCCCTGTGGTTCCGGCCTGCCCGGCAGGGACCCTTGCAGGTCGGCCTGACCTACAACAAGCCGGCCGCCACGGCCCGTGGCTGGCTGCAGTACGTGGCGGTCAACGCCATCCGCCCCTTACGCTTTGCCGGCCCCCAGATGGGGTTTCGCAGTCCGGACGTTACGGGCCCGGGACATGTGGTTCGCCATGTGTTGTCCGGGGCCGGTGCCCAGGTGACGGTCTGGGATGTGACCGACCGCTTTCATGTACGCAGCCAGGAGATGACCACAGCGGGCAATGCCCGGGAATTCGTGCTGCCGGCCGACAGCCTGAGGGAGTTCATCGCCTTCGACGGGAGCACCTTTCCCACACCACGCCTGGCCGGCCGGGTAGAAAACCAGAACCTGCACGGCATGGCCCGTGCCGACCTGTTCATCCTCAGCCCGCCCGCTTTTCTGGAGCAGGCCGTTCGCCTGGCCGAATTCCGGGCCCTCCATGACGGGCTGGATGTGGCGGTGGTGACCCCCCAGCAGGTGTACAACGAATTTTCTTCCGGGGTGCCGGATGCCTCGGCCATCCGCAACTTCATGAAGATGTTCTACGACCGGGCGGACAGCCCCTCCGCCCTGCCCCGTTACCTGCTGCTGCTGGGCAACGGCACGATCGACAACAAAGACCGCCTGGGCTTCGGGGGCAACCTCATTCCCACCTACCAGAGCCTGGCTTCCCTCTCGCCGTCCAATTCCTTCATGACCGACGACTACTTCGGGCTGCTGGCCGACAGCGAGGGAGAGGGGGCGGCAGGCTTGCTGGATATCGGCATCGGGCGCCTTCCGGTGCGCACGGCGGAAGAGGCCGAAGCCGTGGTGGACAAGATCATCCGGTATGACCGGCGCATTGGGCCGGAAGAGGGACAAACGGGCGATCCGGGCACCTCGGTGCGGACCTCCAATTACGCCGACTGGCGCAACATGGTGGTCTTCATCGCAGATGACGGGGACTTCAACACCCACCTGAGCCATGCCGAACGGCTGGGGAACATTGTGCAGGAGGGCCATCCCGATTACAACCTGGAGAAGATCTACCTGGATGCCTATCCGATGGTGACCCTGGCAGGCGGTTCCCGCTACCCCCAGGTAAACCAGGCCATCAACGACCGGGTGAACAAGGGGGCCCTGCTCATCAACTACATCGGGCACGGCGGTGTCAAAGGGCTGGCCCACCAGCGGGTGGTGACCTTTGAGGACATCGAGACCTGGAACAACAAATACAACCTGCCCGTGTTCATGACCGCCACCTGTGAGTTTTCCAGCTTCGACCAGCCCGATCCCGCCGAACTGTCCGCCGGGGTGCGCATCCTGCTCAAGCCCGGAGGCGGGGCCGTGGCCCTGTATACCACCACCCGGCTGGCCTGGTCGGGAACCAACCTGACGCTGAACGAGAACTTCATGAAGAACGCCTTTCGCGTGGGAGAAGGGGGGGAGATGCCCCGGCTGGGCGATCTGATCCGGCGTGCCAAGGTCGACAGCGACGGCAATGTACAGCCCTGGCGCCTGAAAAATTTTGTGTTGCTGGGAGACCCCAGCATGCGCATGGGGTATCCGGAGTACCGGGTGGTGACCGAAAGCCTGCCCGACACCCTTCGGGCGTTTCAGCAGGTGACCGTCACGGGCCATATCGAGGACCGGTACGGGAACCGGATGACCGGGGTGAACGGGGTGGTCTATCCGACGGTATACGATAAATATGCCGCTTTCGAGACCCTGGCCAATGCCCCGGGCAGCATGAAGACCCAGTTCAGGATGCGCAACTCCCGCCTCTACCGCGGCAAGGCCAGTGTGACCAACGGGGAGTTCCGTTTCACCTTTGTGGTGCCCAAGGACATCGCCTACCAATACGGGGAAGGAAGGATCAGTTATTATTTCGATGATGGGGAACGGGACGGCCACGGACATACCACCGGGTTCATCATCGGCGGCACGCTGCAGGATTATCAGGCCGACCAGGAGGGGCCGGGGATCGAGCTCTACCTGAACGACACGACCTTCGTGTCCGGGATGCGAACCGATGCGAACCCCGTCCTGCTGGCCTTGCTGCGCGATGAGAGCGGCATCAACATCCGGGGGAGCATCGGCCATGACATCGTGGCCTTCCTGAACGAGGACGCCTCCCGTCCCATTGTCCTGAATGCCTATTTCCAGGCGGACCGGGACAGCTACCAGAGCGGCCGGGTCGTCTATCCCTTCTTCCGCCTGGAGGAGGGATGGCACACCCTCAGCCTGAGGGCGTGGGACATCCACAACAACCCTTCGGTGGCCAGCCTGGAGTTTTTGGTCAGCCGCAGCCCGGTCCTGGCGGTGGAGAACCTGCTGAATTACCCCAACCCTTTCCGGGAGGGGACCCATTTTGTGTTTTCGCACACCCGGCCATTTGAGGAGCTGGACGTGAGGGTGGAGGTGTTTGACCTGGGGGGGCGGCTGCTGAAGGTGATCGAGCAGCGGGTGCAGTCGGGCGGTTACCGCTCCCCGCCCATCCACTGGGATGGCACCGCCGACGGAGGCAAGCCCCTGGGCAACGGGGTGTACCTGTACCGCCTCACGGTGGCGGGACCGGACGGGGCCCGGCACCGGCTCAGCGAAAAGCTGGTGATTTTGAGGGACTAATCCGGTGGGAGCGGGGTCGTGGCAGGGCGGCAGAAACCCTGGCACGCTTTGGTGGCCCGTCAGACAATATGCTTTGGAATAATTCGTTATATTTGCGGCCTCAAAAGCCCGACCGGCCGGTCCGGATGCTTGTCCCCACCGGCTCTTTTTATTTGTAAACTAACCATCTTTTTTCAATGAAGTCAGCTCTTTCAGGGATCCTCCTGTTTTGCCTCCTTATGTTGTCCGGCCTGCAAGCCCAGGCCCAGACGGGCGACCCCCAATACCGCGACCTGCTCGGGCAGGAACGCCTGAACACCATCTCCACGGCGGTGCCCTTCCTGCTGATCGCCCCGGATGCCCGCGGGGGCGCCCTGGGGGATGCGGGCGTGTCCTCCAGCCCGGACGCCAACTCCATGCACTGGAACCCGGCCAAATTCGCCTTTGTCGAGGATGAGATGGGCTTTGCCATGAACTACACCCCCTGGCTGCGCTCCCTGGTGCCCGACATCAACCTGTCCTACCTGAGCGGTTTCCGGCGGCTGGACGATTTGCAGACGGTGGCCTTCTCCCTGGTGTACTTTTCCCTGGGGGAGATCAACTTCACCGATGAGGCGGGCAATTTCCTCTTCCCGGTAAGGCCCAATGAGTTTGCCGTGAGCCTGGCCTATGCCCGCAAGCTGGGAGAAAACCTGTCGGGAGCCATTGCCGCACGGTACATTTACAGCAACCTGACCGGGGGAAGGCAGTATGCCGGGTCTGTCGAGACCAAGCCCGGCATGGCCCTGGCGGCGGATGTGTCGGTATATTACCAGAGCGAGCTCAACTGGAACACCCCGACCACCTTCGCCGCGGGGGTCAACATCTCCAATATCGGGAACAAGGTCTCCTATACCGACGACATCAATGCCGACTTCATTCCCATCAACCTGAGGATGGGGCCCCGGCTGACGTTCGACCTGGATCCCTTCAACCAGCTGACCCTCATGGTGGACCTGAACAAGCTGCTGGTGCCCACCCCGCCCATCTACGCGCGGGATGATGACGGCAAGGTGATCATCGCCGACGACGGCAGTTACGTGATCGACCGGGGGCGTGACCCCAACCGTTCGGTCCCCTCGGGCATCTTCGGGTCCTTTACCGATGCCCCGCAGGGGTTCGGTGAGGAGCTCAGGGAGGTCACCTATTCCGCCGGGGTGGAGTACTGGTACGACCAGCAGTTCGCCCTGCGAGGGGGCTACTTCCACGAACACGAATCCAAGGGCAACCGCAAATACTTCACCGTGGGCGTCGGACTCAAATACAATGTCTTCGGGCTGGACTTTGCCTATGTGATCCCCCTGGCCCAGAGAAGCCCGCTGGAGAACGTGCTGCGCTTTTCCCTGCACCTGGACTTTGCCGCCCTCAGGCTGGACAACGGCAATTAGCGCCATGACGGTCCCGGCATATCCCTTCCGGATCGGCTTCGGCCACGACGTGCACCGGCTCACAGAGGGCATCCCCCTGGTGGTGGGCGGGGTGATCATTCCCTGGCACAAGGGCCCGGTGGGCCATTCCGACGGGGACGTGCTCATCCACGCCCTGATGGACGCCCTGCTGGGCGCCGCCGGCCTCCGAGACATCGGCAGTCAGTTTCCCGATACGGAGCCGGCGCTCAGGGGCATCAGCAGCCTCGTGTTGCTGCAGCGGACCATGAAACTGGTGTCGGATGCCGGATTCAGGGTGGGCAACGTGGATGCCACCGTCTGCCTGCAGGAGCCCCGGCTCTCGCCCCATATTCCGCAGATGATCGGGCGGCTGGCTCCCTTGCTGGGGGTGGAAGCCTCCCGGGTGTCGGTCAAGGCCACCACCACGGAACATCTGGGCTTTGCCGGGCGGGGGGAAGGCATCAGCGCCAGCGCCGTGGCCCTGCTGTACGCGGCTGAATAGGATGTGGCAATGCCGCCCCGCCGGTCAGCGGCGCAGCTGAAAGCTGGTGCCCAGGTAAAGTTTGCGCACCTGCTCGTCCCCGGCCAGGTCTTCGGCCGTTCCGGATTTCAGGATGGATCCTTCGAACAAGAGGTAGGCCCTGTCGGTGATCGACAGGGTTTCGTGTACGTTATGGTCGGTGATCAGCACCCCGATGTTCTTTTCCTTCAGGCGGGAGACAATGTCCTGGATGTCTTCCACGGCGATGGGGTCCACCCCGGCAAAAGGCTCGTCCAGCAGGATGAAACGGGGGTCGACGGCCAGGGACCGCGCGATCTCGGTCCGCCGGCGCTCCCCGCCCGAGAGGGTGTTGCCCTTGCTTTTGCGCACCTGCTGCAGGCCGAACTCTTCGATAAGTTCCTCCAGCCGGTGGGCCTGTTCGCTGCGGCTCTTGCCCGTGAACTCCAGCACGGCGCGTATGTTGTCTTCCACGCTCAGCTGGCGGAACACGCTCGCCTCCTGGGCGAGGTAGCCGATGCCCCGCTGGGCGCGCTTGTACATGGGTTCAGAGGTGATCTCCTCCTTGTCCAGGAAGATCCTTCCTTCATTGGGCTTGATCAATCCGACGATCATGTAAAATGTGGTGGTCTTGCCCGCCCCGTTCGGCCCGAGCAGTCCGACGATCTCGCCCCGCTCCACCTCCACCGACACGTGGTTGACCACCACCCGTTTCTTGTATTTTTTGACCAGGTCTTTCGAGTATAACCTCATGGCATTGGATTTCAGGCTGTTTTGTCACCATCCTGTGCCCGGGGGCTCAGATGATGCCTTCATTGAGTATGTCGTGCAGGTGGACCACCCCCAGGTAGCGGCCGTCCCCGACCACCAGCAGCTGGGTGATGTTGTTGCTTCTCATGATCTGCAGGGCGTCCACCGCCAGGGTGTCCGGGCCGACCGACCTCGGCGTGGCCGTCATGATGTCCCGGGCGCGCAGCGACTGGATGTCCCTGCCCGACTGCAGCATCCTCCGGAGGTCTCCGTCGGTGACAATGCCCACCAGGTGGTCTCCCTCCAGAACGGCCGTGGCGCCCAGGCGCTTGCCGGAGATCTCCAGGATCAGTTCCTGTATGCCGGCCCCGGCATCCACGGCGGGACGCTCGTTTCGGGGAAACAGGTCCGAAGCCTTCAGGTACAGCTGCCTGCCCAGTGAGCCGCCGGGATGGTAGCGTGCAAAATCGCTGAGGGTGAAACCCCTGCATTGCAGAAGGCAGATGGCCAGGGCGTCTCCCATGACCAGCTGGGCGGTGGTGCTGGTGGTGGGGGCCGGGTTGCCCGGCATGGCTTCCTTTTCCACGGCGGTGTGGATGAGCAGGTCGGCCTGTTTTGCCAGGAAGGAGTCCGGGTTGCCCACCATGCCGATGAGGGTGGCTCCCAGGTTCTTCAGCATGGGGGTGAGCACCTTGATCTCCGGGGTGTTGCCGCTGTTGCTGATGCAGATCACCACGTCGTTTCGCTGCACCATGCCCAGGTCGCCGTGCACCGCATCCGCGGCATGCATGAACAGGGCGGGGGTGCCCGTGGAGTTAAAGGTGGCCACGATCTTGCTGGCGATGATGGCGCTCTTGCCCACGCCGGTCACCACCACCCGGCCGGGCGACTCCAGGATGGTTTCCACGGAGCGCACGAATCCGCTGTCTATCTGAGGAATCAGCTTGTTGATGGCCTCCACTTCGGTCCTGATGGCCTCCCGGGCGATATTCCTGATCTGTTCTGCTGTTTTCAAGGCTTGGGGCGGGCTAAAATAGTTTTGTTTAAATGGTTTTAAGTGCTACATTTACGATACAAACCTACGGTTTTTTTTAAAATCAGAAAGAAACCTAAATCATTCCATTCCGGTTCCTGAATGGCGAAATTTTTGATATGTTTGTGATTCCCTGGGGCGTTCCCAGTACACCATTGTATTCATGCAGATAAAAAGTGATGCGTCCCTGAGCGGGTTGCTGAAGGAAATCTTTGGTTTTGACGCATTCAAGGGCGAGCAGGAGGCCATCATCCGCAGCCTGATGGAAGGCCGGGACACGTTTGTGATCATGCCCACGGGAGGCGGCAAGTCCATGTGTTACCAGCTCCCCGCCCTGATCAGTGCCGGGACGGCCATCATCGTCAGTCCGCTGATCGCGCTGATGAAGAATCAGGTGGATGCGATCCGCAACTTCGCAAGCTACGACGGCATTGCCCATGTGCTGAATTCCTCCCTGTCGCGCCAGGAGATCCAGCAGGTGAAAAGGGACCTGACCGCCGGCCTGACCAAGATGCTTTACGTGGCGCCGGAGTCCCTGACCAAGGAGGAAAACGTGGAATTCCTCAAGGAGATCGACATCTCCTTTTTCGCCGTGGACGAAGCCCACTGCATATCCGAGTGGGGCCATGACTTCCGGCCCGAGTACCGCCGGCTGCGCCCCATCATCCAGGCCTTCGAGAAGAAGGTCCCGGTCATTGCCCTGACGGCCACGGCCACCCCCAAGGTGCAGCAGGACATCCAGAAAAACCTCAGCATGCTGGATGCCAGGGTGTTCAAATCGTCCTTCAACCGCCCCAACCTGTATTATGAGATCCGGCCCAAGACAGCCGACTCCCTGCGGGATGTCATCCGCTACGTGAAGGGGCAGGAGGGCAAGTCGGGCATCATTTACTGCCTGAGCCGCAAACGCGTGGAAGAGCTGGCGCAAATGCTGCAGGTCAACGGGGTGCGTGCATTGCCTTACCATGCCGGCCTGGAGTCAGCCGTCAGGGTGTCGAACCAGGACCGTTTCCTCATGGAGGATGCGGAGGTGATCGTGGCCACCATCGCCTTCGGCATGGGCATCGACAAGCCGGATGTGCGCTATGTGATCCATTACGACATCCCCAAGAGCCTGGAGGCTTATTATCAGGAAACGGGCCGTTCGGGCCGCGACGGGGGGGAGGGCAATTGTGTGGCATTCTATGCCTATGAGGACATTCAGAAAATGGAAAAATTCCTCAAGGGCAAACCCGTGGCCGAGCAGGAGATCGGCATGCAGCTCCTCCACGAAACGGTGGCCTATGCAGAGTCCGCCATCTGCCGCAGGAAGATGCTGCTCAACTACTTCGGGGAGGTCTATCCGGAACCCAACTGCGGTTCCTGTGACAACTGCCTGAACCCAAAGGAAAAATTTGAAGGAAAAGAATATATTTGCCTGCTGATTGAGGCCGTGCTGGCCGTGAAGCAGATGTTCAAGCCAAAACATGTAATCAACGTACTCATGGGAAAGAACACCGCCACCGTGAAATCCTGCAAGCACAACAAGCTTGAAGTATTTGGCAAGGGGGCCGACAAGGACGAAAAATTCTGGAATGCCGTGCTGCGGCAGAGCCTGATTGAGCGCCTGCTGGAAAAGGAGATCGAAGATTACGGCACCATCAAGACCACACCGGAAGGCAGGGAATTTCTCAGGCAACCCCGCTCCGTCAAGATGAGCAAGGACCATGACTATGACAACCCCGCAGAGGGGGAGGGCCTTCCCGGGGTGGGACAAAAGACCAGTGCCACCGACAAGGTCCTGTTTGCCCTGCTCAAGGACCTCAGGAAGGAGATCGCCCGCAAGAACAACCTCCCGCCTTTTGTGATCTTCCAGGACCCCTCCCTGGAGGACATGGCCATACAATACCCGGTCACCCTGGAGGAGATGAAGCAGATCACCGGGGTGGGGAGTGGCAAGGCGGAGCGGTTCGGCCGGCCGTTCGTGGAGCTGATCTCCCGCTATGTGGAGGAGAACGAGATCGAGCGCCCGATGGATATGGTCGTGAAATCGGTCGTGAACAAATCCGGCCTGAAAGTCTACATCATCCAGAACATCGACCGCAAAGTGTCCCTGGAAGACATCGCCTTTGCCAAGGGCATCGAATTCGAAGACCTGCTCACGGAGATTGAAAGCATTGTGGCCGCGGGCACCAAGATCGACATCCGTTATTACATCAATCAGGTGGTGGAGCCCGACAAGCAGGAGGAGATATTTGATTATTTTAAGACGGCCGAAACAGACTCCTACGGTCACGCCCTCCAGGAACTGGGAGAGGATGAATTCACGGAAGAAGAAATCCGGCTCATGCGCATCCGCTTCCTCTCCGAAATGGGCAACTAACCTACCACCAACAGCCAACAGCCAAAAGCCAAAAGCCAACCACCAATGACAACAGACCCCACCCCCCGGGATGCCGGCACCCAGCCCGCTCCGGCCCGCCCCGCAAATGCAAGGCGCATTCCCTTCACCACCCTGATCAATTTGCTTTTATTCGTCGGACTGGTCGTGCTGTACGCGCTGTATTTCCTGCAGCTGAAGGGGCCCGCTGACGAAGAGGACACCCAGGAGCAGCTCACGGAGATGCAGGAGCAAATCGCCCGGGCCGGTGCGTCCTTTGCCTATGTCAGCTCCGACCGGCTGATGGAGGAGTATGACCTGGCCATCCGCATGCGGGAAGAGTTCGAGGGGGAACAGCGCCGCCTGGAAAGCGACCTGGAAAGGCGGCAGCGCACCTTTCAGAACGAAGTGGAGCGTTTTCAGCAAAACATCCAGGCCGGGACCATCAGCATGGACCAGGCCCAGATCCGCGAGCAGGAGCTGATGCAGATGCAGCAGGAGCTGATCCAGTCGAGCGACACCTACCGGGAACGCCTGGCCAGGAAGGAATTCGAAATGAACCTGGAACTGCTGGAAAAGATCTCTGAATTCCTGGGCCGGTACAACCGCGAAGCGGGCTACGACTTCATCCTGAGCTATTCCACCGGCGGGGGGATCCTGTTTGCCGACCCCCGGCACGACATCACCGCGGAGGTGGTGGAACGCCTCAACAACGAACACGCCAACACCCAATAGCCAACCGCCAATACCCAACCGCCAACAACCAGAAGCCAATAACCAACAGCCAACCTCCATGAAAAACCTCTTCTGCTTCCTGAGCCTGACCTTGTTGCTCGCCGGACTTCCCCTGGCACTTTGCGCACAGAATAACTTTGTTCTGGCCATCCACGGTGGTGCCGGCAGTCTGTCCCGGGAGGGGCTGACCCCCGAAAGAGAGACCGAATACCATGCCAAGCTGCAGGAGGCCCTGCTGGCAGGGATGGAGATCCTGCGCAGCGGCGGTACCAGCCTGGATGCGGTGGAGCAGGCGGTGCGCATCATGGAGGAGTCGCCCCTGTTCAATGCCGGCCGCGGGGCCGTGTTCACGGCCGATGGCACAATCGAACTGGACGCCTCCATCATGTGCGGAGCCACCCTGAATGCCGGGGCAGTGGCCGGGATCACCACCCTGAAGAGCCCCATCGCCGCGGCCCGCAAAGTCATGGAGAACTCGCCCCACGTCATGCTGATCGGCAAGGGGGCGGAGCAGTTCGGCTATGAGCAGGGACTGGAAGTGGTGGATCCTTCTTACTTTTTTGACCAGCGCCGCTGGGAGCAGTTCCGCGAATACCTGCGCAGGCAGCAAATGCGCGGGGCGCCGGATCCGGCCGATATGAGGGGCACGGTAGGCGCTGTGGCACTCGATATTCACGGCAACCTGGCCGCTGCGACTTCCACGGGTGGCATGAACGGCAAGCGTTACGGACGGGTGGGCGACGTTCCTGTGATCGGGGCCGGGACTTATGCCAACAATGCCAGCTGTGCCGTCTCCGCCACCGGGCACGGGGAATATTTCATCCGCTATGTGGTGGGCCATGAGATCTCTGCCCAGATGCTCTACAAGGGGTCGTCCCTGGAGCAGGCAGCGGGCCACACCATCATGGAGATGCTCCGGGAAGCCGGCGGCACGGGGGGGGTGGTTGCCGTGGACCGGCAAGGCAATGTGAGCATGCCGTTCAATACCTCGGGCATGTACCGCGGGTTCATCAAGGCAGACGGCACGATGGAGACCCGCATCTTCCCGGACTAGAGGCCGTCCTTACTGGTTCTCATACTGCATCATCTCGGCGGAGAAATACTGTATCTTCACCCCGGCATCCTCCAGCATTTTTTCCGACTCTGCCCCGTCGTGGTATTTCTTTTCGCAGACCACCCGGGTGATGCCGCAGTTGATGATCAGCATGGCACACACACGGCAGGGAGTCATCCGGCAGTACAGGGTGGCCCCTTCTATGCCGATCCCCAGGCGGGCGGCCTGGCAGATGGCATTCTGTTCTGCGTGGACCGTGCGGACGCAATGCATGCTGGTGCGTCCGTCTTCATGCAACATCTTCTTCATCTGATGTCCCACTTCATCACAATGGGCCAGTCCCTTGGGGGATCCGACGTAGCCGGTGACAAGGATCTGGCGGTCCCGGGCGATCACGCAGCCGCTGCGGCCACGGTCGCAGGTGGCCCGCTTGCTAACCGTGTGGGCAATCTCCATAAAATATTCGTCCCAGCTGGGACGCTGATAGCCGGAACTTTCCATCATGGTCATTTGTTTTGGGTGGTGAGGCCGTGCCCGCCCACCTTGCGGTAGAAGCATTCGATCTGCAGGCTCAGGGCGTGCCGGTTGCCATTGTTGGTAATCAGGTGGTCTGCCTGGCGGATGCATTCGGCCAGGTTCTGGTGGTAGGGGTTGTCCGAATGCATTTCCCGCTCTTCGTTCTGCAGGAAGGTATCGAACGACACCCGGTCAGTCTCCGAATTCCGCTTCCGGATGCGGTTGTAGCGGATGCGGGCATCGGCATCCACCGCCAGGAGAACGAATCCCGGCTTGTCTCTCAACAGGGCGACCTCCCCGGGGCTGCGGATGCTTTCGATGATGCAGGGCGCCCCTTGCCGGGTGGCGCGGGCAAACAGCTGTTCGATGATATGGGCCGGTCCGTTTTTCGCCCTCAGCTCGTTGGCCACGGCCGTCAGGGTGTCGCGGTTCACCTCCATGCCGCGGCTGCGAAGCTCTCCGGCCAGGAACTCCCGGACGCTGTGGTGCACGAAGCCTTTTTCCCGCACCAGGTAATCCACCACCGTGCCTTTCCCGGCCCCGAGGGTACCGGTGATGCCAACGATCAACATGCTTTTTTTTGTAAAAATAAGCGATTTTTTTCTCGCCCGGGGAAGGCCCGGGACAGGCCCAAGCCGGTCCAATAGAATGTTTATTTGAAAGTATCTGTAAATAAGTTAATTAAAGTATCCTGCGTCCCGATAAAAATTTTCTGCCCCGTGCATTTCGGATGAAAAATTGATCTACTTTTGCGCTAGAGACCGGTTCCTCCCGGGCGGGCGCAACGGCCTGGCCCGTCAGGGTTTCCGGAGTTGTAATCCAACAATAAAAACAACGATCCTTACATCCAGAAACTGAATGAAAGCTTCCGAGCTTCACCGGGAGGATTTGCCGGGCAAATCAGGCGAATCCTCCGAGGCCTGCGACGCGGATGAACCTCCCGGTTGTCCCGCACGGCCTGAAATCCTACACAAGAATGGCACGATGGTCCTTTCAGACCGTTCGCGCAACTTCCTTCACCGTTTTTTTCCCGGCAGCACAGAATCGAACTGGAACTCCTGGCAATGGCAGATCCGTCATAGCTTCACCCGCTTGTCCCAGTTAAGCGACATCCTGTTGCCGGACGAAAATGAGATCCGTCCGCAACCCGGACTGAATGACAGCCTGCCCCTGCGCATCACCCCCTATTATGCCAGCCTGCTGGACACTGAGGACAGCCGGCAGGCCCTGCGCCGCAGCGTGGTGCCGGTCCTGGACGAATTCCTGCTGGGACCCGGGGAGGCTTCCGACCCTTTATCAGAGGAGGGAGACAGCCCGGTTCCCAACCTGGTGCACCGGTATCCGGACCGGGTGCTTCTGCTGGCCACCGGCTTCTGTTCGACTTACTGCCGTTATTGCACCCGCTCCCACATGGTGGCCAAGGATAAGTGCCACGTGGGACCCGGCGCCTGGCTGCCGGCTCTGGAGTATATTCGCTCCCACCCGGCGGTGCGGGATGTGATCATCTCTGGGGGCGACCCCCTGACCATGCCCGATGGCCGCCTCGCCTACCTGTTATCGGCCCTGCGGGCCATTCCGCATGTGGAGATCATCCGCATCGGCACCAAGGTGCCGGTGGTGCTGCCCCAGCGCATCACCCCCGCCCTGGTGGCCATGCTCAGAAAATACCATCCCCTGTTCATGAGCATCCATTTCACCCACCCCGACGAGCTGAGCCCGGAGGTGGCCCAGGCCTGCGGCCGGCTCGCCGATGCGGGCATTCCCCTGGGGAGCCAGACCGTGCTGCTGAAGGGGATCAACGATGAGGTCGGGCTGATGCGCCGGTTGATGCAGGGATTGCTTCGTATCCGGGTTCGTCCATACTACCTCTACCAGTGCGATCCGGTGCCCGGCTCGGCCCATTTCCGCACCACGGTGGAGAAAGGACTGGAGATCATTGCCGGGTTGCGCGGCCATACCTCCGGCTATGCCGTGCCCCAATACGTGATCGATGCCCCGGGAGGCGGGGGCAAGATTCCCTTGCTGCCCCCTTACTTGCAGGGCCATGACAGCAGGGGGATCATCCTGCGCAATTACCAGGGAAGGCGCTTCGTCTACCCGGATCTGGACATTGCCTGAACCAGCAACCGCAAAACCGCACCCATGTTCAGGATAAGGAAAATCCAGGACGACTTGTTTCCCATGAACCGGCAGGCCGTGGAGCAGGTGCAGGAGATCCTCCGCAGCCGCTTCCCCGCCCTGAGGGAAGATCAGGTCGCGGCCATCCCCCACCAGCTGAGGGATCCATTGAAATACCGGTTCCGCAGCATCCTGTTCGTGGCAGAGAACATCCGGGGGAGGGTGCAGGGCTTTGCCCTGCTGATGCATGCCCCGGACGAGCGGTTCTGCTTTCTGGACTATATTGCCACCTCGCGCGGGGCCACGGCTTCCGGAACGGGCAGCGCCCTGTACGAACGCTGCAGGGAGGAAGCCCGCCTGCTGAAGGCCACCGGCATCTATATGGAGGGCCTGCCCGACGACCCCGCCCTCTGTCCTGACCTGGAAATCCTTGAGGAAAACAGGGCCCGGCTGAAATTCTGGGAACGTTTCGGGGTCAGGCCCATTGCCAATACCCGTTACGAGACCCCCGTAAAGGAAGGGGACACCTGTCCCCCATACCTGCTTGCCGACATCCTGGACAATGGGGAGCCTCCCGCTGCGGCCAGGGCCCGGCAGGTCTGTGAGGCCATTCTGCGTAGAAAATACGGGGATTACTGTCCGGACGACTACATTCGGGACGTGGTGGAATCCTTCCGCGACGATCCGGTGGTGCTGCGTCCCTTCCGGTACTTGCGTAAACAGCCGGCAGCAATTGCCGTTGCCCGCGGTCCTGACGAGGGTCCCCCGGTGCGGCTGTTCTACAATGAGCACCACGACATCCATCATGTACGGGAGCGGGGTTATGTGGAGTCGCCCGTCCGCATCCGGGTCCTGCTCAAGACCTTCGGGACGTCCCCCCTGTTGAAGCAGGGGACAGCCCGCTCGTTTCCGGAGAAACACATACGGGCGGTTCATGCCCCTGAGCTGGTGGACTACCTCAAGGCGGCCTGTCGTGCCACCCCGGAGGGCAGGTCGGTCTATCCCTATGTGTTTCCGATCCGCAATCCCGACCGCCGGCCGAAGGACCTGGGTATCCTGGCCGGCTATTACTGCATCGACACCTTCACCCCGGTCCACCGCAATGCCTGGGAGGCAGCCCGCCGCGCGGTCGACTGTGCCCTGAGCGGGGCAGAGGAGCTGCTGGGAGGGCATCCATGCGCATACGCCCTGGTCAGGCCCCCGGGCCACCACGCCGAAACCAGGGTTTACGGTGGGTTCTGTTACCTGAATTCAGCGGCGATCGCCGCCCATTACCTCAGCCGTTACGGGAGGGTGGCCTTGCTGGACATCGATTACCACCACGGCAACGGACACCAGGAGATCTTTTACCGCCGCAGCGATGTGCTGACCCTCAGCATACACGGACATCCATCCACCACCTATCCTTATTTCTGTGGCTTCCGACGGGAAAGGGGGGAAGGCCCGGGTTTGGGTTACAACCACAATTATCCGCTGCGGGAGCAGGCTCCCGCCACCGAATACCGCAAAGTGCTGGCCGCCGCCCTGCAGGAAGTGGCCCGGTACGCACCCGCCTGGCTGGTGGTTTCTTTCGGTCTGGACACCGCCAAGGGGGACCCCACGGGTTCGTTTGCCTTCACGGGCCGGGATTTTGAGAAGGCGGGACGCATGATCGGCAGCCTGCGCCTGCCCTTGCTGCTGGTGCAGGAGGGGGGCTACCTGACGCGGTCCATGGGGCAGAATGCCCTGTCATTCATCAAAGGGATACACGAAACCATCACCAGATCATGATCATTGGATTCACATACGACCTGAAGGAGGATTATCTGAAGGCCGGATTCAGCCAGGAAGAGGCAGCGGAGTTCGACGGACCCGCCACGATAGACGGGATCCAGCAGGCCCTGGAGGCCCTCGGACACAACGTTGACCGCATCGGTCACGTGAAGGCCTTGATGCAAAGGCTGGTCCGGGGGGACCGTTGGGACCTGGTGTTTAATATTTGTGAAGGGGTTCATGGGTCCGGGCGCGAGGCCCAGGTGCCTGCCCTGCTGGAGGCCCATGGCATCCCCTATGTATTTTCGGATGTCCTCGTATTGTCGCTGACCCTTCATAAGGGAATGGCCAAGCACGTGGTCCGCGACCTTGGCATCCCGACGGCACCCTTTGCCTTGGTCGACAGCCCCGGGGCGCTTGCGGCAGTGAACCTCCCCTTCCCCCTTTTTGTGAAACCCGTGGCGGAAGGGACCGGCAAGGGCATCGGGAGCAGTTCCCTGGTGCATGACCGGGCCGGCCTGGAAAGCGCCTGCCAGGAACGGCTGCAGAAGTATGGCCAGTCCGTACTGGTTGAAACCTTCCTGCCGGGCAGGGAATTCACCGTGGGCATCGTCGGAACGGGTTCCACGGCCCGTGTCATCGGCCTGATGGAGGTTGTCTGGCAGGACAGGGAAGGACCCGGCATCTATTCTTACGACAACAAGGCCCATTACGAGGAGCGGGTCCGTTACGGGGTGCCGGAGAAAGGGTTGTTTGAAGCCTGCTCGGAGGTGGCGCTGGCGGCCTGGCGGGGGCTGGGGTGCCGGGACGGGGGCAGGGTGGACCTGCGGCTGGATGCGGGGGGGGTGCCCCACTTTCTGGAGGTGAATCCGCTGGCGGGACTCGACCCGGTGCACAGCGACCTGCCTATACTGGCCCGCCTCCATGGCATCGGGTTCGGGGAGCTCATACGCATGATCCTGGACGAGGCACTGGCGCGCATGGACGGGCAGGTGTCAAAGACGACCGGCCGGCCCTCTCCGGCCCGGGAACCGGATCCTGGGTCCGGCGGGTCCAGGCGGGTATTGGTCCTTCACAGCCCCCTGCCCGTGGACGCCCCGCCCGATGAACTGGATGTGCTCGAGCAGGTGGCCTTCTTCCGGGAAGGCCTGGCCGGACCTGCCTGGCAACTGGAGGTGGCCCCTTTCCCTTCCGGCCTGGATGCCTTGCAGCAAATGCTGACTGCCGGCCAGCCGGACGTGGTGATCAACCTGACCGAGACCTTGTTGGGACAGGGCCGGCTGGTCCACCTGGCCCCCTCCCTGCTGGAGGCGTTGGGCATGCCTTTTACCGGCTGTTCTTCAGAGGCCATTTTCATGACATCCAATAAGTTGATTGCCAAATCCCTGATGCGGGCCGGCCAGATCCCGACCCCCTCCTCGTTTACCCGACAGCAGTTGCTGCAAGGGGCGGAGGTCCCGGTGGCCGACTACCTGGTCAAGTCGGTATGGGAGCACGCTTCTTTCGGCCTCCATGAGGACGGGCCAATGCTGTTCCGGGGAAAGGACCCGCTGCTGCAGGCCATGAACGCACTGCCCGGCATGGACACCTCCTGGTTTGCAGAGCAGTACATCGACGGGAGGGAGTTCAACCTGGCCTTACTGGGCCCGGCTGCCGATCCCATGCTGTTGCCGGTGGCGGAGATGTGCTTCAGCTACCCGCCCGGAAAGCCGCGCATTGTCGGATACAAGGCAAAATGGGAACCTGGCTCCTTTGAATACAAGAATACCTTCCGGCGCTTCGACATCCCCGAAGCGGACCGCGGCCTGCTGGACGATCTCCGCCAGCTGGCCCGGCGCTGCTGGGACCTCTTCGGTCTGAACGGATATGCCCGGGTGGATTTCCGCGTGGACGCCACGGGACAGCCCTGGGTGCTGGAGGTCAATGCCAACCCTTGTCTCTCTGCCGATTCGGGCTTCGTGGCCGCCTGCCGGGAGGCTGGGCTTTCTGCCGGGGAGGTGGCAGAACGCATCGTGGACCACAGCTGCCGTCCGGCAAACAAATCCTGACACGAAATGGAAAAACAGCATATGGCTGGCGAAAAAGAAACGGGCCCCCAGCACATCCGCTTTGAGCCCCTCCCGTCAGATCCCGGGGCGGTTCGCCGCATCGCCGCCTCGACCGGTTTCTTCCGCGAGGATGAGGTAGAGGTGGCCGTGGACCTGGTCCGGGAGGCCCTGGAGAAGGGGGCATCCTGCGGCTACCATTTTTTGTTTGCAGAGTCGGATGGGCAGGTCACCGGTTTCGCCTGCCTGGGTCCCGTGCCCCTCACCATCGGCTCCTACGACCTTTACTGGATCGTGGTGGAGGAAGGGCGGCGGGGGCAGGGAATCGGCAAGCAGCTGCTGCAGGAAGCAGAGCAGCAGGCCAGGCTGCTGGGAGGCAGGAAACTGTATATTGAGACCTCCTCCACCGCCCGCTACAGGCCCACAAGAGCCTTTTACCTGGCCTCCGGATATGCCGAAGAGGCATGCCTGCGGGATTTTTACCTGCCCGGGGACGACAAGCTTATCTATTCAAAATCCCTTGTTCCCAGTGCATGATGCGGCCCACCGGATAGACGTTGTGTTCCTGGTCATACCAGGGTGATTGCGCGTAAAACCAGTGAAGGATGGCCTGGGGGCTGGAGGCGAATGCCGGATCCGACGCCTTTCTTTCTTCCAGCCGCCGTCCCAGTTCCGGGTCTTCCGCCAGCATCTCCCGGGCGATGGCTTCCATGGCGTAGCTCTCGAAATACTCGGTACGCTGGAAGATGTTGTTGAAAAGTCCCCAGTATGCAAAAGAGGAAGGAGCCTCCGGCTCCAGGGCATGGGCGATGACCCGTGCCGTGGGCTGGTTCATCTCCACAATGACGCTGCCGGCAGGGTAGGTCCGTTCCTCCCTGATGGGCACAGCCCGGAAGCGGGCCGTCTGCCGGCCCTCACTGACCGATGCGGACAGGCTCACCTCTTCGAAGCGGTAAGACTCCACCTCCAGGGTCAGGTCGCTGCCGATGCGCTGCAACCTCACCCCGTGGGCCTTCAGCCTGTCGATGACGCTTTCCCACTGCACCGGGATGATGTAAGCTACGGGCAGCATGACCCGGGCCGTGGGTTCCATCCTGTTGAACCAGGCGACCGGATAGGTAACGGGCCGGTCGCTGTGATAGATGAACCACTGTCCCCCGCTCAGGGTGCTGGTCTTCTCCTCATATTCCACCCCCCGGAAGTCGACCATCACGCTGTCTCCCGTGCTGCCCAGATCCAGGGTAAAGGGACGGCTTCTCAGGTCGGCCGAAGCCGTATAAAGGTCGGCCTGGCCGACAGCCTGTCTGAAAGCTTCATGTTCCCTGTTGAGCAGCCGCATGCTTTCCAGGATGGTCAGGTAGGTCGACTCCACCCGCATGGCATAGGGCTTCAGCATGTGGGTTTCCAGAAGCAGCCCCGGGCGGTTGCGCTGGGAAGCGTAGCCGGTGGAAAGGGCCGGCGGGGTGGGACGGCTGACCAGCCCGCTGCGGGGGTCGTGCCACCTCCGGTAGCTGACATAGGGGAAAACGGGGTGGCCGTGCCCTTCCATAGCGGCTTCCCAGTAGGGCAGGAACACCTCCTCGCACCAGCGGGTAATCCCCTCATCCATATTGCCCCAGGTCTCCAGCATATAGGTCATTGTATACTGGTAATCCCCCCCGTTGGTCGAGTGGCTATCGATGAAGAAGTCCGGCTTCCACTGGTTCCACAGATCCAGGAAATGGCGCATCTCCCGGCTGTCTGCCTTGAGGTAATCACGGTTGAGATTGAGATTCAGTGCATTGGTTCGCCAGCCCATTTCCTCGGGTCCATTCTGGTTGATGCGGTTGTAGGGACCGAAGCGCTCATGCCCGTCCACGTTGAAGATGGGAATGAACAGCAGGGTCACCTTATCCAACAGCTCCAGGTGGCGTTGCTGCACCGCTACCTCCTGCAGCAGGCGCAGGCCGGCGTCCTTGCCCACAGGTTCCCCGGGATGGATGGCCGCCTGCACCAGTAGCACCAGGTTGCCGGAAGCATGCACCTCCTCCGGGCTGAACCGCCCGTGGCGGTCGAGGATCACCAGGGGGAGCTCCCGCAGCTGGTGGCTCTGTCCGAAGCTCGTGTAGTGCACCATGGGAGAGATGGCGGCAAGCCGCCGGCAATGCTCCAGGGTTTCGGCATAGGTGGGGGTGCGGTTTATCCCGGCTTCCCCGCCGGCGGGACCGCTTGCCGTAAGGGGCTGGGATAACAGGAAGGGAAGTGTCAGGGCCAGAAGCCTCCGTAAAAACATGGTTCGCAGCATGGGGATGGGGTTCATCGGAAAACAATAGGGCAATGCATCGACAAAAATAACCAAGTATGGCATACGGCGTGTGCCCTTGAGGGGTTTTTCCGTTGGAATGATCCCGATTTTTCCGTATATTTCCACCATAAACACCTATTGCGGGATGGTTTCCCGCCTCATCCATAAGACAAGCCGATCATGGAAGAACGACTGGTAACCATTGCAACGGACCATTACACCGCAGCCGAGGTGCTGCGGGCACGGTTTGAAAATGCCGGGATCAAGGTGTTTCTCAAGCATGTGAACCTGCTGCAGGGAGCTGTTTCGGAAGGGGTCCAGGTCCAGATCCGGGAATCCGACGTGGAACACGCCCTGCGGCTGATGGCTGAATGGAAAAGCGAGCAGGAGGAAGCGGATAAAAGAAATCTGTCTGCCGTCCGGCGCATCCTGGTGCCGGTGGATTTTTCAGGATATTCAAAAAATGCCTGCCTGTTCGCCCTGGACCTGGCCCGCAAACTCCGGGCCGACCTCAAGATCCTGCATGTGTATTATGCCCCGATCGTCGACCTGGTCCCCATCACGGACGCCTACTCCATACAGATTGACATGGACATCAACCTGAGGGAAATGGAGAGCCGGGCCAGAAAGGGTTTGGCGGAGTTCGTGGAGGACATCCGGAAGGAGTCCAGGAAGCGCGGCGTGGAAGGGGTGCGGATCGGTTATGCCCTGCGCGAGGGAATTGTGGAGGATGAGATTGCCCGCGTGGCAAGGGATTACAAACCCGGCCTGGTCGTACTCGGTGCCAGGGGCAAGGGGGACAAGCAGGGCGATATCGTGGGCAGTGTGGTGTACCGGGTGCTGGACCGCATCCGGGTCCCTGTCCTGGTGATTCCCGCCAACACCTCGTATGAAGAAGGCAAGGAGGTGAACAACATCGTGTATGCCACCGATTTCGACGACTCGGATTACCTGGCCATCCGCAGGCTGATCGGCATCGTGTCCGCCTTCCCTGTCAGGATCCACTGCATCCATGTGTCGCGCGATCCGGGCAAGAAATGGGACGATGTCAAGATGCAGGCCGTCAGGGATTATTTCGGCAGGGTCCACAAGGGACTCCAGGTTGAATGCCACCTGCTGAGGGGGGAGGACATCCTGAAGGAGGTGGAGGAATTCACCAATGCCCGGGACATTGACTTGTTTGCCCTGACCAACCGCAAGCGCAACCTGATCGCCCGACTGTTCAACCCCGGGCTGACCCGCAAGCTGATTAATCAGGGCAATGTGCCCCTGCTGGTATTCCGGGCCTGACCATCCTGCCGCAACCCGTCCGGCCGGGTTGTTTTATTGGGATGACCAGGCGGGCCAGGAAGACTGCCCGTGATTGTCCAGCCAGTTCAGCAGGTACTCGAAAATTTTTTGCTTGTCCTTTTCGTGCAGCAGCTCGTGCCTGCCGCCCGGCACCACCTTCAGGGTGAGGTTGCGGAACCGTTGTTTGTAGAAATGCTGGTGGATCCTTAAGGCGTCCTTGCCGAAGTGGCCCACCGGGTCGTCCTGTCCGCTCAGGATCAGCACCGGGAGGGTCTTGCGGTATTTCAGGTTGTGCTGGCTGCGTTTCATGGCGGCAATGCCCATGAACAGGGTCCTGTAAAACCCGTTGGAGCATTCGAAGCCGCATCCGGGATCCGCGGCGTAGGCATCCACCTCCTTCCGGGAGGAAGAGATCCATTCAAACGGGGTGGGCCGGGGCTTGAAATACCGGTTGAGGCTGGAATAGAAAAGCCTGTTGAACCATTTGCTTTTGGCCCGGGAGCCATGGATCAGGATGAGCCCCCTGACGGTCATCCGCAGCAGCCGGAGGAGGGGCGCCGGCATCCCGAAAGGACCCGAGAAGATCAGTCCCTGGATGTACACGGGATAGATGGCCATGAAATGCCTCGCCAGGGCGGAGCCCATGCTGTGTCCCAGGATGAAGACGGGAATGTCGGGATGTTCCTTGCGGATGGAGGTATACAGGGCACGGATGTTTTCCAGCATCGTTTCCCAGCCTTTGGTCCCGGACACGACCCCGCGTCCCTCCGTTTCGGTCACGCTCAGCCCGTGTCCCGGGTGGTCGGCACCAAAAAGGCCAATCCCTTGTCCGGCCAGGTAGCGGGCAAACTCACTGTAGCGTCCGGAATGTTCAGCCATGCCGTGGATCAGCTGGATGATGGCCCGTGGCTTCTTGCCGGCCGGCAAAAAGCTCCGGACACCGAACTTTTTGTTGCTGGTGCTGGTCAGAAAGAAACGCTGCTCAAGGATTTCCTCTGTTTCCATGGGATGGGGGATTTGGAAAAGGTCCGGTCGGGTTTCCCCAAAATTATAAAAGTTTATTAGATTTGCCCCTTTTGCGGTTGCAGCGGAAAAATAATGCATGAGCGACCACCCGGGTATCCAAACAAACCGAACCTGTGACAAAACAACCTGCGGACAATACAAGGCCACACCCCGGAAACGCCCATCCCGATTTCGGGAAGAAGCGCAGCCCCCTGCAGCGTGGCTTTTACCTGGTGGCCGGGAGTCTGTCTCTCGGGCTGGGCATTCTGGGCATCCCGCTGCCCCTCTTGCCCACCACCCCGTTTTTATTGTTGTCCGCCTGGCTGTTCGCCCGCAGTTCGGAACGGTTTTACCGCTGGTTGCTGACCCACCGGTATTTTGGTGAGATCATCCGCAACTACAGGGAGCAGGGTGGCATCCGGCGCGGGGTAAAGACCGGCGCGATTGCCCTGTTGTGGGTGACCATCACCCTGTCTGCCTTGTTGGTTGTGGGCCTGTGGTGGGTGCGGGGCCTGCTGTTGCTGATTGCCATCGGGGTGACCTGGCACATCGCCTCCCTGAAGACCCTCGAATAGGTTTTCCGGATCAATGACCGTCCTTGCCCGTGTGGACGTGCCCGTGTGCCACCTCCTCCTCCGTGGCCGGGCGCGTCTGCAGCACCTTGCCCTTGAAATGCAGGTCCAGGCCAGCCAGGGGGTGGTTGAAATCCATTTTGACGGTCTCTTCCCCTATTTCGATGACCTGGCCCCGGTGGGGATTGCCTTCCTGGTCTTCCATGTTCAGCACCTTGCCAATTTCCAGCAGGTCCTCGGCCGGCTTGCCGTCGACCATGAAAATGCTTTTGGGCAGGTCCACAATGGCCTTGTCATTGACGGGCCCGTATGCCTCTGCGGAGCCGACAGTGAACTCGAACGGCTCCTGGAGCCCGAGGTCTTTCACCTGCTCTTCGAACCGGGGAATAAGCCTTCCGGCGCCGACAAGAAATTCCACCGGGCTGTCTTCATGGACGGACTCGATGAGGTCTCCCTCCGGTCCCCCTTGACGCAGTTCATAGCTGAGGGAAACGACTTTGGCTTCGGATTGTGACATATTGAATGGGAATTTAATGAATAAAAAAGGGGCCATCCCGGGGGGCTGGGATCAGCCCAATGCGTTACCATCCGACGAAGATAGGCAAAATGTTGGCTTCCACCAAGTTTTTGGTGACGGCAGGGCCGGGGGCCATGGGGCGTTTTAAAAATTAATTTCGAAAAACCATGGTGATTTTTAAGAAAATTGTGTAATTTTGCGCTCCTGAAAGAAAACAAATACCCATCATGGCCAAGAAAACGAAAGAAGCGAGGGTTCAGGTGATCATGGAATGCACCGAGCATAAGGACAGCGGCATGCCCGGGACATCCAGGTACATCACCACCAAGAATAAGAAGAACACCCCTGAGAGGCTGGAGCTCAAGAAGTACAATCCCATTCTCAGGAAAATGACCACGCACAGAGAAATCAAATAACCCCCCCGATTATGGCAAAGAAAGTAGTTGCAACCCTGAAGACGGATACCGGCAAAGGTTTTGCCAAAGTGATCCGGATGAAGAAATCCGATAAGTCCGGCGCTTACACTTTCGAGGAAGACATCGTGGCATCCGACAAGGTACAGGAATTTTTCAAAGAAAGAAAATAGGTCGCCCGGAACCGAAGACATGCAGGCCTGTCCCAGCTTTCGGGTCAGGTCTTTTTTTTAAAGGATCGCGGTCATGGGACTCTTTGATTTTTTCTCGAAGGACAAGAAGGAGGATCTGGACAAGGGCTTGTCCAGGACCCGGACCAGCCTTTTTTCCAAACTGTCGAAGGCCGTGGCCGGCAAGTCACGGGTCGACGACCTGGTGCTGGACGAGCTGGAGGAGATCCTCATCAGTTCGGACGTCGGGGTGGCCACCACCCTCCGGATCATCGAACGGCTGGAGGAGCGGGTGGCCCGTGACAAATACCTTGGAGCGGACGAGCTGAACCGGCTGCTGAAGGAGGAGACCATGGCCCTGCTGGCTGAAACCTCCGGGGAGGGTTTCTCCGGCGCGGAAGCCCCGGCCGGGAACGGTCCTTACGTGATCATGGTGGTCGGGGTGAACGGGGTGGGCAAGACCACCACCATAGGCAAGCTGGCCCACAAGTTTAAAACGGCCGGCCGGAAAGTGGTCCTGGGTGCCTCCGACACCTTCCGGGCTGCGGCGGTCGATCAGCTTCTCATCTGGTCGGAGCGTGCCGGGGTGCCTGTGGTGTCCCGGGGCATGGGCGCCGACCCGGCGGCGGTGGCCTTTGAAACCATGCGCTACGCCCTGGACCATTCCATGGACGTGGCCATCCTCGATACGGCCGGCCGCCTGCACAACAAGGTGAACCTCATGAACGAACTGTCCAAGATCAAGAGGGTGATGCAGAAGGTGATTCCCGATGCCCCCCACGAGATCCTGCTGATCCTGGACGGGTCGACCGGGCAGAATGCCTTTGAGCAGGCCCGGCAGTTCACGGCGGCCACTGAAGTCAATGCCCTGGCCATCACCAAGCTGGACGGCACCGCCAAGGGCGGGGTCGTGATCGGCATCAGCGACCAGTTCCAGGTGCCGGTCAAGTACATCGGCGTGGGCGAGCGCATGGAGGACCTGCAGCTGTTCGACCGCGAAACCTTCGTAAGCAGCCTGTTCGACGCCTCCTGACGCGCCTTTTCCCACCGGGGCAGCTTCCGCAACAAGGGCATGTTCCCGCACCAAGGGACGCCCCCCTGCGGGTCACTTTCCAGACAGACCAAAGCCCATGAAGAAAAAACGCATCCGCATGCTCACGATGGGCTGTTCCAAGAACCTGGTCGACTCCGAAAAGGTCCTTGGCCAGCTTCCGCCGGGTCGTTTCGAACTGCACCACGAAGGGGAGGGGCCGGCCGACATCGTGATCATCAATACCTGTGGCTTCATCCGGGATGCCAAGGAAGAAAGCATCGACACCATCCTGCATTATGTGGAAGCCCGCCGGCAGGGGCTGATCGGCGAGCTGCTGGTGACCGGCTGCCTTTCTGAGCGTTACCGGGAAGAGCTGCGGCAGGAGATCCCGGAAGTGGACGCCTGGTTCGGGGTGTCCGATACCGACGCCCTGTTTGCCCGCCTGCGGGAACTTCATGCACCGGAGGACCCTTCCCGCCTGCTTGCCACGCCCTCTCATTACGCCTATCTGAAGGTCGCCGAGGGTTGTGACCGCAGCTGCTCGTTCTGCGCCATTCCCATGATCAGGGGCCGCTACCGGTCGCTGCCTGTCCCTGCACTGGAGAAAGAAGCCCGCCAGCTGGCCGGCAAGGGCGTCCGGGAGCTGCTGCTGATCGCCCAGGACCTGAGCTGGTATGGCCGTGACCTGCAGGGGCGGTCCCTGCTCACCCCATTGCTGGAATCCCTGTCGTCCATCGACGGCATCCGCTGGATCCGGCTGCATTATGCCTACCCGGCCCTGTTTCCGCAGGACCTCATCAGGCAGATGGCCGACAACCCCAAACTGTGCCGCTACCTGGACATCCCCTTCCAGCACATTCACGACGGGGTGTTGCGGTCCATGCGGCGGGGGCATACCCGGCGATCGACATACCGGCTGATCGAGAAGCTGCGCGGCGGGGTGCCTGGCCTGGCACTGCGCACCACCCTGATGGTGGGCTATCCGGGGGAAACAGATGCGGCCTTTGAAGAATTGATGCAGTTCGTGCGGGAGGTGCGTTTTGAGCGCATGGGGGTGTTCACCTATTCCCCCGAGGAAGGCACCCCTGCCTATCCGCTGGGCGACCCTGTCCCGGAGACCGTCAAGCTGGAAAGGGCCGACGCCCTGATGGCCCTGCAGCAGGAAATATCCATGGAGATCAACGAGTCACGCATCGGGCAGGTCCACACGGTGGTCATCGATTCCGAAGACGGGGACTACTTCCTGGGCCGCACCGAGTTCGACTCTCCTGAAGTGGACAACGAGGTCTTCCTGGACAAATCGCCCGGCATGGCGCCGGGCGATTTCGTCAGGGCAGAGATCACCGGGGCCGGAGAGTTCGAGTTGTACGGCCGGTTGGCTGTGTCCTGAGCGGACCATCTGCCCGGGCCGCCCGGAAAGGGATGCCCCTGTCCCGGGCCGCCCGACGCTGCAGGGATCAGTCCGCCTTCTCCAGCAGCAATGCGTTAAATACCAATTTGTTGTTCGATGGCATGGAGCCCCTGAAGTTGGGCACGAAGGAGTACAGCACGAGCTGGCCTTTGTCCTTGCGCACCCACACCATGGCCGGCCGCTTTGCCAGCAGCTCTTCCTTCTCCGCATACCCGCTCATCAGGACCTTGCCTTCGGGAAACATGCCCACCACCCGGCGGTCCATGCCGAAGACCGGGACGGAGGTCGACAAGACCGGGTTGGACCGGTGGAAGACCCCGATCTCCGGGGGCATGCCCAGACTCAGCGGGTGGTCTTGCAGAAGCTGCATGCGCAGCAACGAGCCGGGGCAGTTCAGTCCCTGCCGCTCCAGTCCGGCGGCCGCATTGCCCACCGGCAGGTTGTACGCCTGCCCGTCCTGACCGGGCTCCATCAGCCCCGTGAACAGGTCGACCGACCGGCCCCAGGACAGGATCGTGCCGCCCTGTTCGAAGAAACGCAACACATTCTGCCAGCCTTCCTTTCCCAGGCCCTTGACGTAGTCCGGATTGTAGAAGGGGATGAACACCTGTCCGCCACGCTCTGACCGTCCCTGCATGATCTGGCTTTTCGGGGCGTCGGGAAACACGATCACGTCGAAGCGGCGCGACAGCTCAGCTGTGGCGATCTCCCCCGGGCTCATCGCCACGTAAGGGATGTCGTAAGAGTCGAACAGCCAGCGGGTCCATCCCGCGTCCATGTCGTGCATATTGGTTTCACACAACAGGATGCGCGGCATGTCCAGGGAGCGGAAATCCCCTTCGGGGCGTTCCTCCAGGAAGGTGCCTCCCAGCAACAGCCTGCCTGACAGCTCGTCCAGTACATCCTGACTGCGGCCCCCGGCCTCCAGCAGAAAGCTGCCTGCCGGAAAACTGCCCTGGGGGGTGTCCACCGCCCCCCGGCTGCGCATCACGGGCAGGCCCTGCCCCAGGGCGGCAAATGCGGCATGGAAGCTCTCGTTATGATCGGCGCTGAGGAGCCAGTATCCGTTCAGGGGGGGCGGGGAAACGGCGGGGCGGAGGTCTTCATCCGACACGGGGCGCAGTGCCCCGGCCAGGCCGGGTGCCGGCTCCTTGAGCTCCTCCGAGTTGACGCCGCGGTGCAGGGGCAGCGACCAGCTGGTGATGTCGTACGGCCGGATGATCTCTCCACCGGGCGTGTAACGCCTCACCGGATATTGCTGGGTCTCCATCACCTCCTTGATGAACGGGCGGTAGGCCTGTGCCATGGGGATCACGAAGTCGCCCGCCAGGTATTGCCTTCCGGCCACCAGCATGTCCCTTTCCAGCACGTACAGCGCCACCCCGTGACGCCGCAGCAGCTGCAGCATCCGCAGGGCCTCCCCCGGATCGTGCTGGGATGCGGGCACGATATAGAAATAAGGCGGCTGGCTGAGGCCCCTCTTCACCTCGGTACGGCACAGGTCGTTGCGGAAGGCCAGGATGTCGTTTTTGTGCAGCGAGCCGGTCTTGATCATGGAGTAGGTCGACTCCAGCTCATAGGTCACGATGTCCCCCAGTGTCCACCAGCCTCCCGGCCAGGGGGCCATGAAGTTGATGCCTTTCTTGTATTCCGAGATGCCCTTGCCCGATACCGACAATTCCCCTGCTTCCACAAACACGGGGGTGGCCAGCTGCACGCTCGCCGCCTCGGTCAGCAGGCTGATCACGTTCTTCCAGGCGCTTGTCTCGGTGGATCCGGGCCAGTAATTGTCGAACAGGTAGTGCTGGCTGATGCCTGTAAGCCCCCTGGCCGTCATGTCCCGGGCCATGTTGGATCCGAACACCCAGGTCCAGCTCCAGAGGTTCTCATCGATGTTTTCGGCGATGGGGTCATGGTTGGGGGGCACGAAGTAGCGCACCCCGGTGGCGCCCATCTGGTGCTTTTCCACCAGCACCTGGGGAAACCACTCCAGGTTGTAGGCATCGGCGATGGCCTGGTTCTCCTTTTGGGTCAGGGTAATGAAGTCGCGGTTGATGTTGTGGCCGACATATTTGTGGTACAGCCCGGGCAGGGAACTCCCCTCGTACGGGGTGTCCAGGTACTGCTTGTAATGGTCCACCACCAGGTCCATGCCGTCCGGGTTATGGCTGGGGTTCATCATGAAGACCACGTCCTGCAGGTAGCGGTCCATGCCGGGTTCGGTCCCTTCGATGAGGGTATAGGCCATGCGCGGGGCCGCCTGGGAAGGGCCCACCTCTGTGGCATGCATCGACAGGGTGGCGAAGATGAACACCCTTCCCTGCTCGATCAGCCGCGCACGTTCCCCTTCCGGAATGTCCGGGTCCAGGGCCAGCCTGCGGTTGATTTCGCGCAGTTCGTCCAGGCGCCGGATGTTCTCTTCCGACGAGATGAAAGCGATGTAGATGGGGCGGCCGAATTCCGACTCCCCGACCTGTTCCAGGCGGATGCGACCCGACTCGGACTCCAGCAGGTGAAGGTAATCCATGAGGGGGCCGTAATTGATCATTTGACGGTCTGCCCCGGGTTCGAACCCGAAGTAGGAGGCGGGCGGGGTGATGATCTGGGCGCTTGCCCGGCTTGCGCCGCAAAGGGCACAAAGCAGGCACAGGATAAGGGCAAAGGTTTTGGGTCGCATGGCAATCGGGTTTGTTAAGGATGAATAAAGGATCAGAAAAATACCAGGTGGATGCCCCAGCCGGTGATGCGGTTGTATTCGAGGGCCGGGGTGGGAAATTTCAGGAAATTGACGGCCGACAGGACCGCCTTCAGCAGCCGGCTGTCGGTGGCAATGCGGGTGAGGTCCACATCGGGTGCCAGGAACCAGCGGCGGTAACGTTCCATGTAGGGCAGGGGCTGCCCGTGATGCATGGCCGGGTTGGAGCTGCCCCCCAGCATGCCGTAGGCTCCGTACCCCACGGACAGGTTGAGCCAGGGGGGCAGGGCCTGGCTGCCCAGGGTGCTGGATAGGTTGACAGACAGCCAGAAGGTCATGCCGTTGTAGTCTTTGATCAGCCTTTCGGCCAGGCTGTTGCCCAGCAGGTCCGGGCGGTGGCCCGCAAGGGGGGTGGTCCGGAAAGAATACTTCCAGAGGAGGGGCTGCTCCTGATACCACAACTCCTGCACCAGGAAGGAGGCCGCCCCGAGGGTGTTGGCCAGCTGGTCTCCCATCGAGAAGCCCCACTGGGCCGAATGCCCGTCAAGCAATTCGATGGTGGTCATGAAGGCGTAGGCAGAGGCCGTGCCGACCCAGGCGCTTCGCTTCCTGTCCAGGCCGGCAAGCCGGAATGCCCCCGCGCTGGTGCGGCCCAGGTGGTAGCTCGTGGTCACATGCCCCATCTTGTCCATTTGCAGCCAGTCGCCCATGTCGTTGTGAAAATGCAGGGAAGACCGGGGGTATTCTTTGTACCAGGCATGGTTCAGGGCCAGCAGGGAGGCGCCGTAAGCCGCGGCTTGTGTGCCGGCCACCCACACTATGGCCCGCCGCTCCGGGATTCCGGCGCGGATGCCGGGCAGGGAGTCTGACGCGTCAGATGGCAGCCACACCGACCGGGGAACCTGCCCGGTGCCGGCCGCCTGCCCTGTCTTGAAAGCAGGTGCTGCCCGGAAAACCTGCACCGCACCTGCCGCCTGCCCTTTCCCGGAGGTGGGTCTTCTCCCCTCTGGGCCGCCGGCCTTCAGGGTCATCCAGGGAATCAACAGCAGGACCAGGCAGGAGACGCGCATCGGCAAACTATTTGGATATGATGGTATCGTAGCCATCCCGGAGAATTTGCAGGGCCTCCTCCCTGGTTTCCCCTTCCGCGTAAGTCCGGAGGACCGGTTCGGTGCCCGAGGGCCGGATCATCAGCCATTGGGAGTCACTGAAATAGTATTTGAACCCGTCCAGGGTTTCGGTCCGGATCACCTCCCGGGAGCCGAAGCGTTGGTAGGCCCCGGCCTCACAGTTTTTGACGATGCGGTCCTTGTCCTCCGGGGGGAGCCGCAGGTCGGAGCGTTCGAAGGCAAACGGACCGGTCAGTTCGTATACTTCCCGGATGAGGCCCTGCAGCGACTTGCCCGTTTTCACCATGGCCTCCCAGATCAGCAGCCCGTTGTAGATGCCGTCCCGTTCGGGGATGTGGCCGGTCACTGCGATGCCGCCAGATTCCTCCCCGCCCACAAGCACGTTCTCGCGCAACATCAGCCCGCAGATGTGCTTGAAGCCGATCTTGACGATGTCCAGGGGCAGGCTGTAGAGGCCGCAGAGTGTGCCGATCTTGACCGTGGAACTGAAGCCGGTGGCCACCTTGCCGGACAGCTTGCGGTAGTGGTGGAGGTAATGGATCAGCAGCAGGATCACATGGTGGGAGTCCACATACCCTCCCCGGTGATCGAACAGGGCGATGCGGTCCGCATCCCCGTCCACCGCCAACCCGCAGTCGATGTCCCCTGCCAGGCGGATCACCTCGCTGAACGCCTCCAGGTTCTTCAGCAGCGGCTCCGGCGGGATGCCGTCGAACAGCGGCTGCCGTTCACAGTGCAGCAGGGTGATGTCGGGGAACAGCCGGCGCATCACGTTCTGCCCCGAGCCGTACATGGCATCAAAGGCAAACTGCATGGGCGAGCGGCGTATGGTTTCCAGATCGAACTTCTCCTCCAGGTAGTTGCAGTACATGGTCTCCAGGTCGATCCTTTCCACCAGCCCCTTTTCGGTGAGCCCTTCCAGGCTGTGGGCCTCCCAGTCTGCACCGGGCTGTTCCGGGATGAGGGCCTCCACCCGGGCGATGTCTTCGTCCATCAAAGGCCCCCCGTAATGGCCCTTCAGCTTGTAACCGTTGTATTCGGGAGGGTTGTGGCTGGCCGTGATCACCACGCCCAGGTCCGCTTTGCAGCGGAGCACGGCCAGGGAGATCATGGGGGTGGACACGAAGGTGTCGGCCAGGAACACATGCACTCCCATGGAAGCCAGCACCCTGGCGGACACTTCTGCAAAAAGCTCTCCGCCGAAGCGGCAGTCGTGCCCCACCACCACCGAGGGCCTGTCCTTCATCTGCAGGGCAAATCGTCCGGTGGCTTCCGCCACGCGGGCGACGTTGTGGGTGGTGAATTCGCGGGCGATGACGGCGCGCCAGCCGTCGGTTCCGAATTTGATGGGCGTCATGGCGGAAAGTTTCTGCCAAATATATCAAAAAATATCCGGCTAGTTCATGATTTGCCTTTCGTTCAAGGCCTGGCGGTACTTCCGGGCGTTGGCCAGGTGCTCGGCATAGGTACGGGCAAAGGCGTGGTAGCCACTGAAGTCGTCTTTGGCGCAGAAAAACAGGTAGTCGTGCCGCTCGTACTGCAGCACCCGGTCGATGACCTCCGGTCCGGGCAGGTTGATGGGGCCGGGAGGGAGCCCGGGATAGAGATAGGTATTGTAGGGGGAGTCAAAGGCCAGGTGCCTGTTTAGCACCCGCCGGATGCTGAAATCGCCCAGGGCGAAGACGACCGTGGGGTCTGCCTGCAGGGGCATGTTGCGGCGCAGGCGGTTGATGTAAACCCCTGCGACGCGGTCCATCTCATCGACCCGGTTGGTCTCGGCCTGCACGATGGAGGCCAGGATGCCCACTTCGTCGGGGGTCAAACCCATGGCGGCCGCCTGCCCCCGGCGCTCCTCATTCCAGAACCTTCCGTATTCGCGCCCCATGCGCTCGAGGAACTGCCTTGCCCCGGTGTTCCAGTAAAACTCGTAGGTGTTGGGCAGGAACAACAGCACAGATGTTTCCGGGGTCTTGCCGAAGGGTTCCAGGACCTGCACGTCATTGAGCAGCCGGATGAGGGAGGCGGAATCGGCCTCCACCTGCCGGGCGATCGTCCCGGCGAGCTGTTCCCTGGTGCGGATGTTGTTGAAGGTGACCCTCACCGGGTCCTGCCGCCCCGACCGCAGCAGGTTGATCAGTTCGTTGTTGCCCATCCGGTGGTGCAGCAGGTAGCGGCCCGGAGAGACCTTGTTCGGATAGTTTTTGCGCCGGGCCAGCCAACGGAAAGTCCGGCTGTTGCGAACCAGTCCGCTGTCTTCCAGCTGTTGCATCACATCCCCGAAATTGCTGCCGGTGGGGATGTACAAATGCTTGGTTTCTTGTCCTTTGAGGTCTATGTTGGGCCGGAGGACCACCATCCAGGCCGCCAGAACCGCCAGGGCTCCTGCGAGCAGGACCGCCAGGACGGCTGCCGCCAGAAACTTCCGCAGGTGATGATGTTTTCGGGCCTTATTCGCCATGTCAGAACAGTCGTTGCAGGAAATCCTCGTCCACCCATTGTCCTTCCCTCAGGTTCCATGCCTTGCGGGTGCCGGTCTGCTCAAAACCATGCCGCAGGAACAGCTTCCGGCTGGCCTCGTTTCCGTGGTCCACGGTGCAATACACCTGTTTCAGGCTCAGTACTTTGCGGGCATATTCAAGCAGCAGGGACAGGGCTTCCGAGGCATGGCCCCTGTGGCGGTGTTCCGGGGCGATGAAAATCCCCAGGGCGGCCCGCCGGTGGTGCGGGTCGAAATCGAACAGGTCGATCACACCCACCCTCTCGTCCCCGTTTCCGGTAATCACCAGCCGCAGCTGCCGGTCCTCGTATATGTCATTCCTGGCCGACAGGATGTATTGTTCCAGGTAAAAGCGGGAGAACGGGGTCAGGTTGCTGCCCAGGACCATGGTGTCCGGGTCGTTCTCCCACAGCTGGAGCGTGTCCAGGTCGGACAGCTCGAGGGGCTTCAGCCCGATCAGGTTTCCTTTCAAAAAGCTCATGCGCAAAAATAATCATTCTCGTCGGATGGGGCAGTGTCTTTATGACGGCAGCTCCCCGTCAAATACATGCACAGCCGGTCCTTCCAAATGGATCCCGGTGAACGGCTGCCCGGGTTTCTCCGGTGCCCGGAAGACCACTTTCAGCTCCCCGCCCCGGGTGCGGATGCGGAATCCCTTTCGGGGATCGCCCCCCAGCCGTGTCCATGCAGCCAGGGCGGCGGCGGTCACCCCGGTGCCGCAGCTGAGGGTCTCGTCTTCCACGCCCCGTTCGTACGTCCTGACGAACAAAACGCCGTCCTTCCCGGTCTCGGTGAAGTTCACGTTGATCCCTTCCTTCCGGAAAGGGGGACTTTGCCTGAGCTTTCTTCCTTCCTCAAACACCTCAGCCTGTTCCAGCCCGGTGGTGAACACCACGAGGTGGGGGGAGCCCGTATGGACCAGGTAGTGGTCGCCATGGGCCAGGGGAGGGGCGGCGTCAAGGAGGGAAAGGCTGACCTGCCAGGTGCCGGGCCCGGCTGCCTGCAAGTGTGCCCGGTGCATCCCGTCCGGGCCCAGGAAGGAGACCGCTTCCCGGACGATGCCCAGCCGGGCGGCGAAAGCGGCAACGCAGCGCCCCCCGTTGCCGCACATGGTGCCTGGCAGGCCGTCCGCATTGAAGTACTGCATGGCAAAAGCCCCTTCTGTGGCAGGCTGCATCAGGATGAGGCCATCGGCACCCACCCCGGTGCGGCGGTGGCACCATTGCCGGATCAGCTCCGGCCGGAGTGGCTCCCCGGGGCGGATCTGCCCCTGCAGGTTGTCGATCAGGATGAAATCGTTCCCCGTGCCGTGGAATTTGGAAAACCTTATGGCCATAACATCTCCAGCTTTTCAATCAGCCCCTGGTCGTCCAGGGGGATCAGGGGTTTGAAATCGGGGGTGGTTTCCAGAAGGAAGTAAAAGTCGGCATACTTCAGGAACAGGTTCGTGTCCAATGCGTGCAGGCTCACCGGTTCGAACGGGTCGAGTCCGTATACCACCACCCGGTTCTTCTCGCGTTTGTATCCAGAAAAGTTCAGGGGAGACTCCCAGAAATCCAGGTAGATGGTTCTTGCCACCGGCCTGTTGCCGAGCAGGGAATCCAGGCGCTGGGTGCCGGCAGAAGTCTTCTCCGGCCGGTCGTCGGGCGGCAGGGTGAACCCCATGGTGCTTACCAGGCGGTCCCTTTGCAACCGCATGGATGGGCTGCTGATGGCGGGCTGACCTCCTGGCAGGTCAGCCTGTGCGGGGAATTCGGTGGCAGACCCCGTCGGGACGGGAGGGGGGCCTTCGGAAGCGGTGGTCTCCTGCGGGTCCGTTTCTGCAGAGGGTTCCCGGGAAATGGGTTCGTCGGCGGGCGGGGACAGTGTGTCGGCTGCTGCCGCAGGCAGGTCCGCGCCGGATACGGTCTCCTGCCTCTGCAGCCTGGAGGCCGTTTGTTCCGTGGTTACGGTCGCCGCGGGCGCCTCCCCGTCCTGCCGGAACACCCTGGCAATTCTTTCCAGGGCCGCATCGGTAAAGGGATGCTCCGGGGGGCGGTCAAAATATAGGTAGACGATGCCTGCACCCAGGAAAAATCCGATGAGCAGGCCGGCTGAGACCAATAAAAAGCCGAAGCCGTCGTTTTTGTTTTGAGTGGTTCTGCGTGCCATGGGGTGCGGATGCGACAGGACCTTGCCTGAACGCCATCAAAGTTACAAAAAAACATGTGGAATCCGGCGGGGCCAGGCCGGCCTCCCGGGAAGAATTCAGCCCTTTGGCCGGGCTTTTCCGGGGACGCGCACCCGGCCCCTCTGTTCTTAGCACTTTTTAGGGTTTTTTTGATAATTATTATGATTTGTTTTTCGGGGCCGGGCATATTTCTTGCGTTTGGCAAACAGCCGGCCGGCTTCCGGCACGCCTTGCGCCGTAAAGCAGGCCGTTGGTAAACAAAACCCATGAATTCGTGTTTGAATAAATAAAGGAGAAAAACCCATGAAAAAGTTTCTGAACCTGTTGCTGGCAGCCATATTGGGAGGGGCTGTGACCCTCACTGCCTATGAGTTTTTCCTTCGTCCGGAGACAGCCGTGCAGGGTATATCCGCCCCCCAGGGATCGTTGAACCAGCCTCCTGCCACCCTGGCGAGGTATATGACAAAATTGCCGACCACCCTGCCCGATTTCACCCTGGTGTCGGAAATGACCGTCAATGCGGTGGTCCACATCCGCACACGCTACGAGCGCCGCAATCCGGTATACGACGAATTTTTCTCCGACCCGTTCCGGGACTTCTTCTTCGGACCCAGGCAGCGCCCGCAGCAGCGTCAGATGGAGGCCAGCGGGAGCGGCGTCATCATCAGCGAGGATGGCTACATCGTGACCAACAACCACGTGGTTGCGGAAGCCGACCTGATCGAGGTCACCCTGAACGACAACCGCATATATGATGCCGTGATTGTCGGCACGGATCCGACGACCGACCTGGCGCTGATCCGGATCGAGGAACGCGGCCTGCCCTACCTGGTATTCGGCGACTCCGACGAGGTGCGTATCGGGGAATGGGTTCTGGCCGTGGGCAACCCGTTCAACCTGACCTCCACCGTGACGGCGGGGATTGTCAGCGCCAAAGGCCGGAACATCAACATCCTCGGCGGGGATACCGCCATCGAGTCCTTCATCCAGACCGACGCCGCCGTCAACCGGGGCAACAGCGGGGGCGCGCTGGTGAACACCCAGGGCGACCTGATCGGCATCAATGCCGCCATTGCTTCCACCACGGGGACCTTCACGGGCTATTCCTTCGCCATCCCGTCCAACATCGCCAGCAAGGTGGTGGAGGACCTGATCGAGTTCGGGGAGGTGCAGCGCGGGATGCTGGGCGTGACCATCCGCGAGCTCAACAGCCGCGAGGCTGAGGAGAAGGGATTGCAGCGCTTCCGGGGTGCCTATGTGGAGCGCGTCACCGAGGGAGGCGCCGCCGATGAGGCCGGCATCCGCGAGGGGGACATCATCACCGGCATCGACGGTCAAACCATCCGCAACCCATCCGAATTGCTGGAGACCCTGGGTCGCAGACGGCCCGGGGACGAGGTCACGGTGAAATTGTACCGTGACGGCAGGGAGCGTGATGCCCGTGCCACATTGAAAAATATTTACGGAGAACGCTCCCTGGTGACCCGGGAGGAGGTCAGTGCCGTGGAGAACCTGGGAGCGCGTTTCGAAGCAGTGCCCCAGACCGACCTGGAACGGTTGGATATCGAGCAGGGGGTTCTTGTAACCGGGGTGGTGCGCGGCAAGCTGTTTGCCAATGCCGGCATCCGCGACGGATTCATCATCACCCACCTGGACAATGAGCCTGTGGGCTCCCCCCAGCAACTGACCCAGATGATCCGGGACAAGTCGGGCGGCATCCTCATCGAGGGGGTGTATCCCAACGGACGCAGGGGCTATTATGGAATTGGAATAAGGTAGACAGGCTATTGGATAGTTCCGGATTTTTTTGTACCTTTGGGGGCTTTTTTGGCGATGGGCCTCCCCCCAAAGGTACTTGCGCATTTTCAAAAACTTACGTAATATATTCCTTTCATTCTTTATGAGACAACTAAAGATTTCCAAGTCCATCACCAACCGTGATACCGCGTCGCTGGACAAATACCTTCAGGAAATCGGCAAGGTGCCCCTGATCACCGCCGAGGAAGAAGTGCAGCTCGCGCAGCGCATCAAGGCGGGTGATCAGGAAGCTTTGGAAAAACTCACCAAGGCCAACCTTCGTTTCGTGGTTTCTGTTGCCAAGCAGTATCAGAATCAGGGGCTGAGCCTTCCCGATTTGATCAATGAAGGCAACCTGGGCCTGATCAAAGCTGCCAAGCGCTTTGACGAGACCCGGGGCTTCAAATTCATCTCCTATGCGGTATGGTGGATCCGTCAATCCATCCTGCAGGCCCTGGCCGAGCAGTCCAGGATCGTTCGCCTGCCCCTGAACCAGGTGGGCTCCCTGAACAAGATCAAGAAAGAGGCCTCCCGGCTGGAGCAGCGCTTCGAGCGGCCCCCTTCCACAGAAGAGCTCGCCGAGGCCCTGGATGTAAACGAAGACAAGATTGCCGAATCGTTCCGGATCTCCACCCACCATGTGTCGGTGGATGCCCCCCTGATCCAGGGGGAGGACGCCAGCCTGCTGGATGTCTATGTGAACCAGGACTCCCCCAATGCAGACTCCAGCCTCATCCATGAATCCCTGGCGCGGGAGATCCAGCGGTCCCTGGCCACCCTGACCGAAAAGGAGCGGGACGTGATCAACCTGTATTTCGGGATCGGCATGAACCACGGACTGACCCTGGATGAGATCGGGGCCAAGTTCGACCTGACCCGGGAGCGCGTCCGCCAGATCAAAGAGAAAGCCATCCGGCGACTGAAGCACACCTCCCGGAGCAAACTGCTCAAGGCCTATCTTGGACAATAGACCTTGCCCGCAGGCTGGTTAGGCATCCGACGGATGCCTTTTTTTTTGTATCTTCGTGGCCACTTAAAAAAAGCTTATACCACTCCCTATGAAGCACCTACGATGGTTTTTTGCCGCTCTGACAATGGTTCTGGCCCTTCTGCCGCAGGCGGGATTCTCCCGCGAGATCCGCATCCAGGTCGTCGTGACCTCCGATGTGCATGCCCGCCTGTTCCCCTATGATTTTGTCAACGACAGGCCGACCCAGACCTCCCTGGCCAATGTGCACTACCTGATGGAGTCTGCGCGCGCCCGGCTGGGCAGCAACCTGATCCTGCTGGACAACGGGGACCTGCTGCAGGGCACCCCGGCGGCCTATTACGCCAATTTCGTGCAGGATTCCCGGCGCAACCTGTTCAGCCGGGTCATGAACCTGATGCAATACGATGCGGCCACCGTGGGCAACCACGACATCGAAGCGGGGCCGGCCGTGTACAACCGGCTGAAGGAGGAGTTCGACTTCCCCTACCTGGGCGCCAACGTCCTCGACGCAGAGACCGGGGAGCCTCATTTCCAGCCCTATGTGGTGCTTCGCCGCCAGCGGCTGAACATCGTCGTGCTCGGGCTGACCACCCCCAGCGTGCCCAACTGGCTGCCGCCCCACCTCTGGGAGGGGCTGTATTTCCAGGACATGGTGGAAGCCGCCGCCTACTGGGTGGAGCACATCCGCGAACATGAGAATCCCGATGCCATCATCGGCTTGTTCCACAGTGGCTTCGGTCAGGCAGACCCGCCCGCCGCCGCCCATCCGCTGGAGCAGGCCTCTGCCTACATCGCCCGCCACGTGCCCGGTTTCGACCTGATCTTCACGGGACACGACCACCGGGAGCGCATCGAACATGTCACGAATGTGGAAGGCCAGGAGGTCCTGGTGCTGGGGCCCGGCCATTTTGCCGAGAACCTGGCCGTGGGGGAGCTGGTCTTTGAGCGGGTCGACCGCCGGGAGCACGTCCTGCGGGGTGTCCGGGGCGAGATGGTGTCTGCCCGGCAGGTGCCGCCCAGCCAGGCCTTTTTCAGCGCCTTCGACAAGGATGTGTCGGAAATCATTGCCTTTGCCAACGAGCCCGTGGGGCGCCTGGGCGCCGGGATGCGCTCGGTGGAGTCCCTCTTTGGCAGCGCCCCCTTCACCGACCTGATCCACCAGGTGCAGCTGGAGGTCACAGGGGCCGAGATCTCGTTTACCGCCCCGCTGGCCTTTGACGAGGAGCTGCGGGCGGGTACCCTGATGGTACGCGATTTCTTCAGGATGTACGAGTACGAGAATTACCTTTATACCATGGCGCTGAGCGGCCGGGAGGTGCGTGACTTTCTGGAATATTCCTACGGGCTGTGGATGAACCACATGCAGGACGAAAACGACCGGCTGCTGCGGTTCCGCACCGACGAGCAGGGCAACATCCTGCCACAGAACCAGGCACGTTTCCTGATGCGGGCCCCCTTCTACAGCTTCGATTCGGCGGCGGGCATCCGTTACCGGGTCGATGTCTCCCGGCCGGCCGGTGGGCGTGTGACCATCCTTGAAATGGAAGACGGGCAGCCGTTCGATCCGGAAAAGACCTACCGGGTGGCCATCAACTCTTACCGTGGAAGTGGGGGAGGGGGGCACCTGACCGAAGGGGCCGGCATCCCGCATGCTGAGCTGGCGGACCGCATCCTGGCCACCACGGAGAGCGACCTCCGTTCGGAGCTGATCAACTATTTTCGCGAGAAGAAGGAAGTCATGCCGCCCGCCCGGTTGAACTGGGAGGTTGTGCCCGCCTCCTGGGCGGAGCAGGGCAGGGAGAGGGACCTGGAACTGATCCAATCCTACCGCAGCCGTCCCTGATCCGGCCTTCAGCTTCTTACAGGCCGCTGCGCAAAATGGCTTTCAGGATCCTTTTCACCTGGGAAGGGCCTTCATAGATGAAGCCGGTGTACACCTGTACCAGGCTGGCCCCCGCACGCAGTTTTTCCAGGGCATCTTCCGGGGTGATCACCCCACCGCTGGCAATGAGCGGCACGCCCCCCCCCGACTGCCGGTGGAGGTAAGCGATGGTGGCCGTGGCTTTGTCCCGGAGCGGTGCGCCGCTCAGCCCCCCCTGTCCGCATTGGGCCACTTCGGTGGGCGGGCTCTTCAGGCCTTCCCTGAGACGCGAGGTGTTCGTGGCGATGATGCCGCTGAGCCCGGTCAGCCGGACCACCTCCAGTACCTCGTCCAGTTGTTCCCGGGTCAGGTCGGGCGAGATCTTCAGCAGGACCGGCCTGGGTGCCGCCTGGGCCCTGTTGATCTCCTGTATGGCCCTAAGGAGGGAGACCAGTTCGTCCTTGTCCTGCAGTTGCGAGAGCCCGGCGATGTTCGGGCAACTCACATTCACCGTGAAATAGTCCACATAAGGGAACAACTCCCGGAAGCACCGGCAGTAGTCTGCCGCTGCCTGCTCCATGGGCGTCAGGGTGTTCTTTCCGATATTCCCCCCGATGATCACCCTGGGTTTGTGCCGGCGCATGTTTTCGATAAAGGCCTTGAGGCCGTGGTTGTTGAATCCCATCCGGTTGATCAGCGCCTGGTCGGCCGGCAGCCGGAACAGCCTGGGCCGTGGATTGCCCGGCTGGGGCTCCGGGGTGACCGTTCCGACCTCCACATGGCCGAAGCCAAAGTGCGACAGGGGGTTGTACAGCCTTGCCTCCTTGTCGAAACCGGCCGCCATGCCCACCGGGTTGGGAAAGCGCAGGCCGAACAGCTCCCGCTCCAGCCGGGGGTCCCTCAGGGTGAACAGCCGGCGGATGGGCGCGGCCAGACCCGGCAGGGCGAAGGCGCCCCGCAGCATGCCGGCGACCAGGTGGTGGACCCGTTCGGGGTCCATGCGGAACAACAGGGGCCGGATCAGCAGTTTGTACATGGGGTGCAAAAAAAAAGTCCGGCCAGCGGACTTTCTGTGGGTTATTTTTTTTGTCGGATGGTTCTTTTCGGGGTCTCGACCCGTGGTTGATGGCTATCCACCTGCGGCGCAGGCGCCTTGGAGGCCGGCTTGGGTTTGGCGGCCGCCTTGGCCGGGGCTTCCGCATTCGGTCCCTCCTCCCCGTGGGCTCCCTCTGCTTCTTCGGGGGCCTCTTCCTTATCGATCAGTCCCTTTTCCAGCAGCAAGGCATACCAGGCAAACAGCTTCTTGATGTCGGAGGGATAGACGCGCTCCTTGTCGTATTCGGGCAGGATGCTTTCCAGTCTGGCCGCCAGCTCGGCGGGCGGGGCCTTGGGGTCGATGCTGGGCTTGCCGTCCTCCGCCTCGAATATTTTCAGCAGCACTTCCCTGAGGGACATGTCCTCACCCGTCGTGAACAGGCTGATGTCCTCCAGGCTGCTGGTGCGGTCTGTCGGGAACACCGGCATTTTGCGGCCGTCCACCAGGGATTCGACGATGAGGCTGTTTTTTGCCTGGGAAACGACGCGGTACAAACCGTTCTTTCCGGAGATGGCCAGTATTTTGCTCAGGTCCATGGGTATTGGCTATTGGTTATTGGCTGTTGGCTAATGGCCAACCTTACAAAAGTACAACAATGAATCAGACCGTGCAAGCCTAGGTAAACATTTGCAGATCCTGCAGCTTGCGGTACACTCCGCCCAGGGCGATCAGTTCCTGGTGGCTTCCCTGCTCCACGATGCGGCCCTCATGCATCACGCAGATCACATCGGCGTTCACCACCGTCGAGAGCCGGTGCGCGATCACGATGGAGGTGCGGTTGCGCATCACGTTCGACAGGGCCTCTTCGACCAGCTTCTCCGATTCGGTGTCCAGGGAGGAGGTGGCCTCGTCCAGGATGAGGATGGGCGGGTTTTGCAGGACGGCCCGGGCGATGCTGATGCGCTGGCGCTGCCCCCCGCTGAGCTTGCCGCCCCGGTCCCCGATATTGGTGTAATAGCCCAGGGGGCTGGCCATGATGAACTCGTGGGCGTTGGCGATGCGGGCCGCCTGCTCCACCTCCTCCATGCCTGCCCCGGGTTTGCCGAAGGCAATGTTGTTGAAGAAGGTGTCGTTGAACAGGATGGGCTCCTGGTTCACATTCCCGATCAGGGCGCGAAGGTCCTTGATCTTCAGTTCCTTGATGGGGATACCGTCCAGGGTGATCTCCCCTTCGCTCACATCATAAAAGCGGGGAATCAGGTCCACCAGGGTCGACTTGCCAGCGCCGGACTGTCCGACCAGCGCCAGCTTCTGTCCCTCCCCGATGCGCAGGCTGATGTGGCGCAGCACGAACTGGTCCTCGTACCGAAAGCCCACATCGTGGAAGGTGATGTCGGAGGTGAAGCTGGTCCTGGACTGCGCCTTGGGGCTTTCGAAGATGACGTTGCTGGCCGTGAGGACCTCGTCGATGCGGTCGGCCGAGGCCATGCCCTTCTGGATGTTGTAGTAGGCCTGGGAGAAAGACTTGGCCGGGTTGATCACCTGGGAGAAGATGGCCAGGTAACCGATCAGCCCCTGGCTCGACAGGGCCACGCTCCCCGAAAGGATCATGGCCCCCCCGTAGAGCATGATGACCACCACCACGATGGTCCCCAGGAACTCGCTGACCGGGCTGGCCAGGTACTGCCGCCGGTACATCTTGTTCATGATCCGGGTGTAGAAACTGTTCAGGCTCCTGAAACGGCCGTCCATCTTGTCCTCCGCGTTGAACGCCTTGATGATCCGCAGGCCTCCGAGGGTCTCCTCCATGACCGACAGGATCAGCCCCAGCTTGCTCTGCCCCCTCAGGGCCGTGCTCTTCAGGGATCGTCCGATGCGCCCGATCACCAGCCCGCTCACCGGCAGCAGCAACAGCACGAAGAGGGTCAGGTGGGGGCTCATCACGAACAGGCTGCCCAGGTAAACCAGGATGGTCAGCGGTTCGCGGAACATCATTTCCAGGGAGCTGATGATGCTGATCTCGATCTGGTGCACGTCGTTGGTCATCCGGGAGATCGTGTCCCCCTTTCGTTCCCCGGCATAATACGACAGGGGCAGGTCGATCGACTTGCGGTAGATCGCGTTGCGCAGGTCCATGGCCACTCCGTTGCGCACCGGTGTCAGGTGGTAGAGGGCCAGGTACTTGAAACCATTCTTGAGCAGGGAAGTGACGGTGACCACCACGCTGATGAATCCCAGGGCCCAGACCTCCCCATAATGGGTGATGAGCAGGCTGATGTAGTAATTGAAATTATTCTGCACCGCCTCGGGTGTCAGCCGCCAGGGCATGGCCTCGGTCACCAGGGGTTGTGTGCTGAACAGGATGCCCAGAAAGGGGATGATCATGGTCAGGGAAAACAGCGAAAACAGGGCAGACAGGAAGTTGAACCCGACATTGAGTGTCACCCTGAGCCAGTAGGGGCTGATGTAGGAAAGGATCTTTCTCAGGTAGGTCATGTCGCTGTGTTGTCCCTTAATCCGGGATGCCGGGAATGATCCCGGTATAATTGAACGGGGTGATCTGCTTGAGGCGGTCCTTCATCTCCGGCCGGATGTCCAGCCCGTCGATGAAGGCATCCAGGTCTTCGCGCGTGATCCGGTCGCCGTGGCGGGTCAGCTCCTTGAGTTTTTCGTAGGGTTCGGGGACCCCGAGCCTTCGCAGCACCGTCTGTATGGCCTCGGCCACCACGGCCACATTTCGTTCCAGGTCGGCCCCGATGGCTTCCCGGTTCAGCCGGAGCTTGCCCAGGCCTTTCAGGGTGGATTGCAGGGCGATGAGCAGGTGGGCCAGGGGCAGGCCCGCCACGCGCAACACGGTGGAGTCGCTCAGGTCGCGCTGCAGCCGGGATACGGGCAGCTTGGCCGACAGGTGCTCCAGCAGGGCGATGGCCACCCCCGCATTGCCTTCCGCATTCTCGAAATCGATCGGATTCACCTTATGCGGCATGGTGGAGGAGCCCGTTTCACCGGCCACGATCTTCTGCCTGAAATAGTCCATGGAGATGTAGGACCAGCAGTCCCGGTCCAGGTCGATCAGGATGGTGGCCAGCCGTTTGAGTCCGTCGAAGAGGGTTCCCAGGCGGTCGTAATGGTCGATTTGTGTCGTCGGATGGGACCGCAGCAGCCCGAGCTGCCTGGTGAATACGACGGCAAATGCATGCCAGTCGATCTCCGGGTAGGCCACATGGTGGGCATTGAAGTTGCCCGTGGCCCCGCCGAACTTGGCCGGGAAAGGCATGGCACGCAGGCCGTTCAGCTGGATGCGGATCCGTTCATGGAAGACCAGGATCTCCTTGCCTGCGGTGGTCGGGGAGGCGGGCTGCCCGTGGGTGTGGGCGAGCATGGGCACATCGATCCACTGTCCCGATAGGTCCTTCAGCTTGTCCATCAGCTTCTCCACGGCCGGGAAGACCACCGTTTCCAGCCCCTCCTTCAGGGAAAGGGGGAAGGCCGTGTTGTTGATGTCCTGTGAGGTCAGGCCGAAGTGGATGAACTCCTTGTAAGCTGCCAGTCCGAGGGCTTCGAAACGCTCCTTGAGGAAATACTCCACCGCCTTGATGTCGTGGTTGGTGATCTTCTCGATCTGCTTGACGCGCAGGGCATCCTCCCTGGAGAAATCCTGGTAAACCGCCCGGAGCTCCCCGAACCGCTCCCGGGGAAACTCCCCGAGCTCTGGCAGGGGGAGGGTACACAGGGCGATGAAGTATTCCACTTCCACCCGGATGCGGTACCTTATCAGGGCTTCTTCCGAAAAATAGGGGGCAAGGGGTGCCGTGACGGCGGCATACCTGCCGTCGACCGGGGAGATGTTGGAAAGGCCCTGTTCGTTCATGGTCTCTGCCGGGGTTCTTGCGGCCTCTGGCCGTGTTATTTGCGTTTGCGCTTCTGCACTTCCTGCTGCCGGGCCAGTTCTTCCATGCGGGCCTGCCACTTGGACTTCCTGACCGGCTTTTTCTTGTTCTCCTCGATCTTGAGCCGCAGCGCCTTCTCATCGACAAAGCGGCGGAACAGGAACATCTGTCCGAAGGTGATCACATTGGCCAGGAAGTAGTAATAGCTCAGTCCGCTGGCAAAATTGTTGAAGATGCCCATGAGCATTACCGGCATGAAATACATCATGGTCTTCATTCCCGGCATCTGCTGGCTGGATCCCATCATCTCGTTGTTCATGCGGGTGTAGAAGATCGTCGACACGGTCATCAGCAGGGTAAAGAGGCTTACGTGGTCTCCGTAGAAGGGGATGGTAAACGGCAGATTCAGGATGGAATCGTAGCTTGAGAGGTCGTCTGCCCAGAGGAAGGCCTCCTGCCGCAGCTCGATGGAGGCCGGGAAGAAGCGGAACAGGGCCAGCAGGATGGGCAGTTGCAGCAGCATGGGCACGCAGCCTGCCATGGGATTCACCCCGGCCTTCTTGTACAGGGCCATGGTCGCCTGCTGCTTCTTCATGGCATCTTCCTTCTTGGGGAATTTCTTGCCCAGCTCTTCGATGTCGGGCTTGAGCACCCGCATTTTGGCCTGGGAGATGTAGGTCTTGAAGGCGATCGGCAGCAGCACCACCTTCAGCAGGATGGTCAGGATGAGGATAATGATCCCGTAATTGAGCTGGAAACCATCCAGGAAGTTGAACACCGGGATTACGGCATAGCGGTTGATCCAGGACATGAGGAAGAAGCCCCATCCGAGCGGGATCTGACGCTCCAGGTCCAGGTCGTACGAGCGCAGGGTCCGGTAGTGGTTGGGCCCGAAGTAGAACCGCATCGGATAGACATTGTCCTGACGGGCATCGAAGGCCAGGTTGATGGAAGCGGTCAGGGTCTTTATGTGGTCCTCCTCCTCTTCGGGCAGGGTGAGGGAGCTGATGTCTGCGTTGATGAAACCCGTCTGGGAGATCAGGGTGGCGGAGAAGAACTGTTGCTTGAAGCTGATCCACTGCACACTGGTCGAGAGGCGTTCGGATCCGTCGCGCGTCTCCCTCAGCTTGGAGGTCTCGTCGTTCATGTAACGGTAGAAAACCGTGGCGTTGTTCTGCTCGTTGGTGCGGTTCTTTTCCTGCCGGGGTTGTTTGACCTGCCAGTCCAGGTTAATCAGGGTGGTGTTCGCGGCGATGGCCTCCCGGGTCCCCACGAAGCGCACCTGGAAGTCCACCATGTAATCATCCCCCGTCAGCCCGTAAAAAAACTCGATGTAGCTGGGGTTCCCGGGGCTGTGGGTGTCTGCATAGGCCCGCATGGAGAGGCCCGTGGAGTCGCTGCCGCTGATGGCGATCTCCCGGCTGCCTTCGAAGCGGGGGTCGTTCACGACCGGCTCGAAGAAAAGCTGGGCCGTGGATATCTGCCTGTTGCCTGAAAACAGGTTGAAGGCAAAGTGGTCCTCTTCCCCTTGGAACAGCATGAGGGGCTCCTGCTGGTAATCTTTATACTGCTTGAGTTCTGCCGAGCGGACATGGCCCCCTTTCGCATCGATGGTGAGCCGGAGGACGTCATTTTCGAGGGTGATCTGGGTGGCTTCCCCCTGGGCTGCCCTGGAAAAGTAGCCCATGCGGTCGCGCAGGCGCAGTTCCGTCAGGCTGTCTGGTTCCTGCTCCAGGGGCGTGGCCGTGGCCGCCTCCTGGTCCAACTGCTGCTGCATCTGCCGCTGCACCTCCCTGGCTTCCTCGGTGGCCTGTTGCATGGCGGCGATGCTGTCGTGCCGGCGCTGGGCCTCCAGTCGTTCCTCTTCGCTGGGGGCCATCCACAGGCTGTAGGCAAACAGAATGGCAGCGATCAGCACGAGGCCGATTATATTATCTCTGTTCATCGGGTAAGGTATTTAACGGGACTGCAAAGATAGTCAGTTTTTTTCAGCATGGACCAGGGAAGCGCGCACAAAATCAACGAACAAAGGGTGAGGCCGCGCCACGGTGCTGCTGTATTCCGGGTGGAACTGCACCCCGATGAACCAGGGATGCCCGGTCAGTTCGAAGACCTCCACGAGCCTGGTTTCGGGGTTGATCCCCGAGGGAACCATGCCGTGCTGTTCGAACAGCGGCAGGTATTTGTCGTTGAACTCGTAGCGGTGGCGGTGGCGCTCGGAGATCTCTTTCTTCCCGTAAATTTCAAAGGCCCTGCTGCCCTCTTTCAGGGTGCATGGGTAAGCGCCCAGCCTCATGGTCCCCCCCTTCATGCTCACTTTTTTCTGTTCTTCCATGATGTCGATCACCGGATCGGGGGAGGCTGGGTCCATTTCGGTGGAATGGGCCTGTTTCAGTCCAAGGACATTGCGTGCAAACTCCACCACGGCACATTGCATGCCCAGGCAGATGCCCAGGAAGGGGATGCCTTGCCGGCGTGCATACCCTATGGCCGCGATTTTGCCGTCGATTCCCCGGTCGCCGAAGCCCGGTGCCACGATGATGCCCGAGAGTCCCTGCAGTTCTTCCTTCAGGTTGTTGCGGTGGAGGTATTCGGAGTGAATCAGCTTCAGATGAACCCTGCAGTCGTTCGACGCCCCGGCATGGATGACCGATTCGATGATGGATTTGTAGGCGTCGACCAGCTCGACATACTTGCCCACCAGTCCGATGGTCACCGTGTGTGTGGGGTTGTCGAGCCGGGCCAGGAATTGCTGCCATTTCACCAGATCGGGCGGGCACTTCTCGTGCAGGCGCATTTTTTTCAAAACGACCAGGTCGAGTTTTTCCTCCCGCATCAGCAGGGGCACCCGGTAGATGCTGTTGGTATCGATCGACTCAATCACCGAAGTGGCATCGACATTGCAAAACAGGGCGATCTTGTTGCGGATTCCTTCGTTCAGCGGCTTTTCGGTCCGGCAGACCAGCACGTCGGGCTGCACCCCGTACTCCAGCATGGTTTTGACCGAGTGTTGGGTCGGTTTAGTCTTCAGCTCCCTGGCGGCGGCAAGGTAAGGGATGAGGGTCAGGTGGATCACCAGGCAACGGCGCCCCAGTTCCCATTTGAGTTGGCGGATCGCTTCAATATAAGGGAGGGATTCGATGTCGCCCACCGTGCCCCCGATCTCGGTGATCACGAAGTCGTACCGGTTGTTTTCTCCCAGGAGTTTGATGCTGTGTTTGATCTCGTCGGTGATGTGGGGGATGACCTGGACGGTTTCCCCGAGGTAGTCGCCGCGCCGCTCCTTTTCTATGACACTCTGGTAAATGCGCCCGGTGGTCACATTGTTGGCCTGGGAGGTGGGCACGTTCAGAAAGCGTTCATAATGTCCCAGGTCGAGGTCCGTTTCCGCCCCGTCCTCCGTGACGTAGCATTCCCCGTGCTCGTAGGGATTCAGGGTGCCGGGGTCGATGTTGATGTAGGGGTCCAGTTTCTGGATGGTCACGGTATATCCCCTCGCCTGCAGGAGTTTTGCCAGGGAGGCCGAGATGATGCCCTTGCCCAGGGAGGAGGTCACCCCCCCGGTGACGAAGATGTACTTGGTGGATTCGGATTGGTTGTTCATGGTACCTGGCTTTTCCCCGTGATCATCCGGGCTGACCCCTTTTTAACGGTTGCGAAAGTAAGAAAAAGATCGCCATGATGTGCCCCGGTTCAACTCTTTTTTTCGCCCTGTGAGTCGCCGCTCCGGCTCCCGGGAGTCAGGAGTCCTTTTCCGCTTTTTGCCTTGCCGCTTTGGCGGGCCCCGGCCATGGGGGTTTCCTGCGTTTGTGTTTTGACCGTCTTTTTTCTTGCCACCACCCCCTGCTTGTCGTCTTTCAGTTTTTCTTCGATCACCACATCCCGGATCTCCTCGGTTTCCACCGGCCAGAATCCGCAGCCCCCCGTTTTCTTGATCAGGAAATAGCCGGCCGCCAGGGCCAGGGTGATGCCGGCGATGCCCAGGATTTCCACCCCGCTGTACTTCTCAAAATCCATCACGATCACCTTGCGGGCCACGGCGATGATGGCCACAAGCAGCACCACCTCCACGTGGATCACATGCTCCTTGAAGTACACCTTGATCGTGTCGAGCAGCTCGATCCCGATCAGCACCAGCAGGAAGACACCGAACACGTTCATCATGTTGTCCAGGTCCACCAGCAGGGTGTCTTCGCCGGTTTCCAGGATGGCCATGACCACCGTATAGCCCAGTTCCAGGGTGGCCAGCACCAGCAGCAGGGACATCAGGGCGATGAGTGTCTTGATGATGTAACGTTCAATCCTGCTCACGAGGGACTTCAGGCGGGGAGGGGTCGCGTCGTTTTTAGCCATGGCTTGGAGGATTAGGGTTCGGGCGTTCCGGGCGGGGACCCCGGATGAAGGGATAAATATATAAAAAAACCGGGTAACAAATCCGGGCCGCAGCCCGGATCGTTACCCGGCATTCAGGAAACCACGGATCTTAGAGAATGTCGGACGGGATGGGTTCTTCCTGTTCCGGTTTGCTCATGCAAAGCAGGATTCTGGAAAGGTGGTCCGGGTCGATCGTGCCGTAAAAAGTGCCCGGCTTCTCTTTGTGGCCCGGAATGACATCCGGTTCTTCCGTTTCCTGGTGGACCGGCATTTCCAGGATGGTGCCGTTGGGGGCTTCGATGTATAAGATGTTGGGAAACAGTTCAATGTTGTTGGCAAAGGCGCCGGTGGCACCTAAAAACAACAGGGGAAAAATCAGCTTTTTCATGGTATGATATGTTTTATTGGTTATAATGGGTCGTTTGGTTAAAGCTTGTTATGTTTATTTAGATCAAATATAAATAAAATTTCTGACATGACCATGCCTTTTTCAGGAATTGATTCTTTAAAAAGCCATGGGGAAAATGAAAGCCATAATGCTTCCAACCATATATACAATAAAGAATGCAAAAAGTTTGACGGACCGCCTGATTTTATGAAAATTTAAAAAACGCTTGTTTAATTGAGGAATTATTTCTTTATTTTCCCCTCCTTTCCGGCAACGGATCCGGCCCGCCGGGGGGGCTGATCCCGGCACCTTCGCATTCATTGAAATATTTTATTACATTTAAAACCCCGTTCATTGTACACCAAACCGATTCTCTATGAAACGCTTCCGGAAGCTGGCCAGGATCCTGCTGGGCTTGATCCTCCTGGTATTTGGCCTGAATGCCTTTTATGATTTTCTGGGATTGCCCGCCATGCCCGAGGATGCCCGCCGGGTGTTCGACTACATGGGCTACATGATCATGTATGCGGTCCTGTTCCAGATGCTGGTGGGCGTGCTGCTGCTGATCAACCGCTTCGTGCCCCTGGCTCTGCTGGTGCTGGCCCCCATCAGCCTGAACATCCTGGCGTTTCACCTGTTCTTCTTTCCGGCCGGGATACTCCCCGGACTGGTGGTGGCTGCCCTGAACGTGTTTCTGCTCACCCAGTACCTGGATTTTTTCCGGCCCTTCCTGCAAAGCAAACCGGAAAAGTAGTTCATGCTTCTCAGCCGCTCTCCCCGCAACATCACCTTACTGGTCAGCAGCACGTTGACGGTGATGGCAGGCGCCATCATTGCCTCGGCCCTTCCCGAGATCAGCCGCGCCTTCGGCCACCTGGCCCGGGCCGAGCTGCTCAGCAAGCTGCTGCTGACGGTGCCTGCCCTGGCCACCGCCCTGCTGGCTCCTGTGGCGGGTTACCTGGCCGACCGTTCCGGCCGGCGCCGGTTGTTGTTGGCTTCCCTGCTGCTTTACGCCCTGGCAGGAACCACCGGAGCTTACCTGGATAATATCTACATGATCCTCGTCGGAAGGGCCTTTCTCGGGGTGGCCGTGGGCGGGCTGATGACGGCCGTGGTGACCCTCATCGGGGATTACTTCCAGGGAGAGGAGCGGAGTCGGTTCATGGGCTACCAGGCTGCGTTCGCGGGCCTGGGCGGGATGCTGTTCATCACGGGCGGCGGCCTGCTGACCGACATCAGCTGGCGGGCCCCCTTCTGGATCTATGGCCTGTCCCTGCTGGTCTGGCTGCTTGCCCGCCGGTGGATCCCGGAACCGGCACGCGGGACGGGGCAGGAACCCCGCCCTGCGACAGCGGAAGCCCCCGCCCCGGGCCGGGACCCTGTCCCCGGGACAACCGCCGGTGCCTTCACCGGCCAGGCTTCCCTGCTGCCGCTCCTGCGGCAGGTGCCCGGGGCCGTCTGGATGGTCTATCTGGTGGCCTTTTTCTCCATGTCCGTGTTCTATATGGTCCCGGTGCAGATGCCCTTCATGCTGGGTGCCCTGGAGGGCGTCAGCAACGCCCGCATCGGCATGGCCATCGCCTTCATGAACATCACCTCGGTGCCCATGGCCCTCAGCTACGGCCGCATCAAGCGCCGCCTGCCCTATGCCGGGGTGATGGCCCTGGTGTACCTGCTGGTGGCCGCCGGCTACCTCATCATCAGCCAGGGACAGACCTATGCCTCGATGGTCCTCGGCATCCTGGTGGCCGGGGCCGGCTTCGGCCTGCAGATGGCCAACATCAACCTCTGGCTCGTGTCCCTGGCCCCCCTGGAATTCAGGGGCCGCCTGGTGGGCTACCTCAACGCCATCATCTTTCTGGGGATGTTCCTCTCACCGGTCCTTTTGCACCCTCTGGTCGGGGAGGGCCCCCTGCACCGGGGCTTCCTGCTGGTGGCCCTGTTGCTGCTGGCCCTGTCCATCGTGTTTGCCCTGATGGCCCGGCGGCAAGGCCGTGCGCATCGTGGCAGGGGGCCACGGCCCCCCGTTTCGTAAGGGCATTCCGGGATCCTCTGCCGGACCATCAAGCCATCACAACACCAGGTTGTAATACCACAGCATCCATGCCAGGGCGCCGGCCGACAGGGCCCTGAGCCCATAGGCCAGCCGGGTGCGCAACGGCCATCCCGGCGTCCACCAGGTCCGCAGCCCGGCCCACACCATGGCCAGGGCGGTCAGCAGCACCACATAGAGCCAGAAGCCCATCGTGGCCACTGCCGCCCCGCCTTCCCCGAACGCCGACAGGGGCAGCAGGTGGACGGGATCGGGCCGCATGCCGGTGGCCATCAGCAACAGCAGCACCACCAGGGCGGCGGCGTGGGCCAGGGACACCCGGCGGGCCATCCGTTTCTCCGGCTCCGGCAGGACCGGCTGCCTGCGGATGCGCCGGATGAGCCACCTCCCGGCCCCTGACAGCAGCGTGGCCAGCGCCAGGACCACGGCCAGGGCCAGGATGCCCAGGGCAAACGGTCCGGAGCCATGCAGTGGCGGCCGGATATAGGTCTGGGGACCGTCCGTCATGAGCATGGGACGGCCCGAGGGCGCGGTGCCGGCCACCAGGTAGTTAAACGGTCCGAAGGGATTGGCGGTAATGGCTTCCAGGTTGCGGTAGATGCCGGGGTTGGTCTCTACAAACCGGAACTGCCTGCCCAGGTGGTTTACCAGCAGGAAACCCTCCCCGTCCACTTCCAGCCGCATGACCATGGACAACAGGTTCATGGGCTTCTCTCCCGTGGTTTCCGCCCGGCGGCTGGGCTGGTATTCTCCCGACAGTTGCCGGGCACGCGCCACGGCCTCCGGGGAGGGAGGGGATGGAGGCGCTTCCGGCAGTTCCGGAAAGAAAGCATCCATGAAGGCCTGAAACACGGCCGCATGGTGCTGGAAACTGCCCCCGCTGTAGGCGATGAAGAGCCCGGTCTGCTGATCCGGCAGCAGGTACATTCCCGCATCGAACACCGTGGAACTGCCGGCGTGGAACACGACCCTCTGCCCGTTGAAGCGCGATTCCATCAAGCCGTGGGCCATGCCCCCCAGCAAGGGATGGTGGGTGAACTGTGTCCTGTGCATCTGCGCGGTGGTGGCCGGCAACAGGATGCGGCCGTGGGGGTTGCTGCCCCCATGGAGGTGGGCCAGCATGAAAAGGGCCATGTCCTGGGCCGAAGTGGTCAGTCCCCCGGCCGGGGCCGGCATGTACTCAAAGCGGGCAGTCAGGGCGCGGCCATCGACCATTCTGGATGCCTCGACCAGCCGGTCCTGAAGGAAGGGGTGCAGCGGCTGGCCGAAGCTGCTGCTGTGCATGCCCAGGGGGACCAGGATGTGGTCCCGCACGTAGGCCTCGAACGGCATGCCCGTGACGCGCTCCACGATATAGCCCGCCAGGGAGGGCCCGTAGTTGGAGTAGGCCATCACCTCTCCCGGCGGGTAGATCCTGGCCGGCAGGTACCTGGTGACATAGTCGCGGAGGGGGAGGTGCCTGTCCGCATCGAGCACGAACAGGTGCTCCAGGATGTCTTCGAAGCCCGCAGTATGCGTCATCAGGTGGCGCAAGGTGACGGGCGGTACCGTCTCTCCTTTTGGGCCGCGGTACAGGCGGTCGGGGAGGGTGAAGTCCAGGTACTCATTGACATCCGCATCCAGATCAAGCATGCCGCGTTCTGCCAGCTGCATGACGGCGGTCCAGGTGAACACCTTGGATACGGAGCCGGTGCGGAACAGGCTGTGGACGGGGTCTACCGGCATGGCGGTTGCCTGGCTCTCGGTCCCGTAGCCCTGCAGCAACAGGATCTCCCCATCCCGGACCAGGGCCAGGCAGGCATTGGGCAGGTGGTGGTCGCGCATGGCCTCTTCCATTTGCCGGTGCAAAAAGGCCGTCCACCGGCGGGCCTCCTGTTCCGGGGCCACCGGTTCATCGGCCGGTTCATTGTGGGCTGTCTGGGGGGCTTGCGGGCCGGCAGCCAACCGGGCCGCTTCCTCGCCGGCCTCCTGCCCGCCCGCCGCAAGGTTGGCGGCGCCGGGGAGGGCTGCCGTGGCCAGGGCTGCAATCAGCAAGATCATCAGAAGCCGGGTGCTTTTTCTGCCCTGCCCGCGGGCAGGGGGGGGTTGGGTGTGTTTCATCACATCAAAATATTGGGACCGGACCGTCCGGTCCAGGATTAAAGTTAGGAAAAAAAGGGCGGGTTGTTGCAAGGCTTCCGCAAAATATCCCCCGGGCCTGGGCGGGCAAGCTTTGCTGCTATGGAAAAAAAGCATTATCTTGTCTGGGTGTGGTGGTCCGCCGCCACTTCAAAACATGCATCCCATGAAACACAACAGGCGAATGCCCCATCCGACGAAAATGGTGATTTTCTACTTGCTGCTGGCGGGCGGGCTGTGGTCCTGCGCCGAACTGGCGCGCGTGGCCGGTCAGCTGGACAGCGGCCGTCCCCTGACCCAGGAGGAGGTGGTGCACGGGCTGCGGCAGGCCCTGACCATCGGGGCCGACTCGGCCGCATCGCGCCTGGGGGCGGTGGACGGCTACTACCGCGACCAGCTGGTGCGCATTGCCCTGCCGCCGGAGGCGGACGTGATCACCGACAACCTGTCCCTGTTGCCCGGGGGGGAGCGGATGCTGGAGGACGTGGTGCTGCGCATCAACCGGGCGGCCGAGGATGCGGCCCGTGAGGCAGCGCCCGTGTTCGCCCGTGCCGTTGCGGGCATGAGCATACAGGACGGCTTCGCCATCCTGGGGGGGGCGCCCGATGCGGCCACCCTGTACCTGAGGGACAACACCCGGCAGGAGCTGCTGGCCCTCTATCAGCCCCGTATCCGGCAGTCGATCGACAAGCCGCTGGTGGGCGGGCTGTCCACCGCCGGAGCCTGGGACGCCCTGACGGGTCAGTGGAACGGGTTGGCGCGCTCCACGGCGGGCCGCATCGCGGGCCTGCAGGCGGTGGAGGTGGCGCTGGACGCCTACCTCACGGAAAGGGCCCTGGACGGGTTGTTTCTGAAGCTGGCCGAGGAGGAGCGCAAGATCCGGCAGGACCCCGCCGCGCGGGTCACCGAGCTGTTGCAGCGTGTCTTCGGACAGCCCTGATTCAAGCCCCCGGCTCCTTTAAAAATTTCTGCCAGAACTGCAGGGGCTTGGGGGTTTCCTCCCGTTCGCCGAGGTCCTTCCACGGAATGCGGCAGGTGAGCCCCTCCACCGGCCTGAAGCCCCTTTTCCGCCAGAAGCCGTCCAGGGGGACGTAGTCCGCCGGCCGCAGGGGATGGTCCGACGGCCGCAGCACCGCACAAAAACAGAGGCGTTCGAAGCCGTCCAGCCTGCGGGCGTGCGCCTCCCGCCGCCTGAAGAACTCCAGCCCCGCGCCCTGCCCCCGGTAAGGCTTCAGCAGGACCGACTCCCCGTAGTAAAAGATGCGCGACACGTCCGCGCCCATGGCGGCCCAGGGTCCGCGGATGTTCTCCGTCTCCTGTGCCAGCGGCATGCCCGTGGAGGCACCCACGACCTGTTCCCCGTCCAGTGCGGCCACCAGGATGCTGCCCGGGGCCCCGGCAAAGGTCCGCAGGTAGTCCTCTTCGTAGTCCGGATCGCCATCGTACAGATAGGGAAAATCGCGGAACACCCGGATGCGCAGTCCCGCCAGGGCCGGGATCCAGGGCAGGGCCTCGCGGCCCAAAAGCGTCATGTAGGTCAGCCGGTCCTTGCTCATCGGATGGGGCATTGGTTTTATGGCCAAAGATAGTCAGGGGCTGAAAAAAAGCCACCGTCACAGCAATGGATTTTTCCATATATTTGAAAGTCCGCAATATGCCGGGCCGTTCCCGCTCCCTGGACGCTCCTGCCCACTGGCCGCCCCCGTCCCCCCCTGGCCGGGAGGGAAGCGCCATCCCGTTTTCGCGGGCAGGATGCCCGGGCTTACAGGCGGCTGCCGTTGCGGCCCTGGAACCACAGATCCTTTCACCACAAACCCACACCCCATGCACACCACCGATGCCCCCGTTTCCCTGGCCCGAGGGCTTTTCCTCGCCCTGGCCATGATGGCCCTGGCCGCCTTGTCGTTCTACCTGTTGCGGCCGCCGGCCGCCCGGCCATACGATGCCCCGGAGGACCTCTTCTCGGCCGAACGCGCCGCCCGCCACCTGGAGGCGATCGCCGCCGAGAGCCATCCCATGGGCAGCCCCGCCAACGAGCGGGTGCGCGACTACCTGATGCTGGAGCTCGAGGCGCTCGGGCTGGCGCCCGTCTTGCATGAGACGGAATACTTCGACCCGGTCAGCCAGCATGCCGCCCGCCTGGGCAATGTGCTGGCGCGCATCCCCGGCACGGAAGGGGGGCGGGCCATCCTGCTCATGGCCCATTATGACAGCCGTGAGGGCAGCTACGGGGCGGCCGACAACGGCTCCTCGGTGGCCGCCATTCTGGAGTTCCTGCGGCTGCTGGGCCACCGCCCGCCCCTGGCCAGCGACCTCATCGTGCTGTTCAGCGATGGGGAGGAATACGGGCTGCTCGGGGCCAGGGCCTTCGTGGAGGAGCACCCCTGGGCCGGTGAGGTGGCCATGGTCTTCAACCTGGAGGCCCGCGGCACGAAAGGGGCTTCCATCCTCTTCGAGACCGGGGAGGGCAACCGCCGCATGGTCAGGGCTTTTGCCCGCGGCAGCCGCAAGCCCCTGGGCACTTCCCTCGGCTACGAGATTTACAGCCGCATGCCCAACGACACCGACTTCAGCCCCTTCAAGCAACGCGGCTATGCCGGGCTGAACATCGCCTACCTGGACAACCCCTTCGACTACCATACCGCGGCCGACCACCTCGACAACCTGTCCCTGCGCTCTTTGCAGCACCAGGGATCCTACCTGGAGTCGCTCGTGCCCTACCTGGGGGATTCGGAGCTTGACCTGCAGGATGAGCGCAACGCCGTGTTCTTCAACACCCTGGGCTTTCACGTCGCCCATTATCCCTTCTCGCGGGCCCTGCCCCTGGCCGTGGCGGCCCTGCTGCTGTTTGTGCTGCTGCTTCTGCCGGCCCTGCACCGGGGGCACCTCCGCCTGCTGAAGGCCCTTTACGGCCTGCTGGCTTTCGTGCTGTACCTGTTCCTGGTGTACGTGCTGTTCGGGGCCCTGTACGGCATCCTCTCCGGTTACTACCCCGGCACCGACCACATCCTGCTGGACTATCACCACCACCAGCTGTTCGCGGCCTTTACCGCCCTGTGGCTGGTCTTTACCCTGCTGTTCTTCCGCGCCTGCCTGCGGGGCGTGCGGTGGTGGGAAGCCCTGCTGCTGCTCCTGGGCGGTGGGCTCCTGCTGTGGTGGGCCGGTCGCATCGACCTGCTGCACGGGGGCGGGCTGCTGGTGTCCGTCCTGGTCCTTTACCTGATGGCCCGCCGGCCCCTGTCCTCCGCCGCGCTGTGGACCGGCGCCCAGTTCCTGTGGCTCGTCCTGGTGTGGGTCACCGCCCTGGCCTTCCCCGGGGTGAGCTACCTGCTGCTGTGGCCCCTGGTCTTCAGCCTGGCCGGCGCCCTGCTGCTGCTCCTCCTCCCGGCCGGACCGCCTGCGCGCCGGACGCGCCTGCTGGTCCTGCTGGCGGCCGCCCTGCCCGCCCTGGCCTGGCTGCCCTACATCAGCTACACCTTCACCCTGGCCATGGGCCTGGGCATGATCGCCATCGCGCTGATCCTGCCCGCCCTGATGGCCGGGCTGCTCGTGCCCCAGCTGGAGGTGGTGGTCTGCGGACGCGGCTGGCTGGTGACCCTTCTGGTGTTTTTTGCCGGATGCTTCCTGCTGTACCAGGGCGCCGTCCGCCCGGATTACGACGCGCGCCACCAGCAGCCCAACAGCATCCGCCTGGCCTGTGACGGCACCGAAGGCCGGAGCTGGTGGATGGCCCCTGAGGAGCACCACGATGCCTGGACGGAGCAGTTCCTGACCGACCGGCCCGACACCCTGCCGCTGGAGCCCTTCTTCCCTTATACGGCAGAGACCATGCTGGCCAGGGAAACCCACATCCCGGGACCGGCCCTGCCGTACGCCCTCTTGCTGTCCGACACCCTGGCAGGCGCGGAGCGCCGCCTCGGCATGCAGCTGTTCTCTCCCGGCGGGCAGCGGCTGGAAGTCTATATCCGGGCGGGGGAGTCCCCCGTCAGCATCCGCCTGAACGGGGCGGGGCCTTGGCCCCTCCGGGCGATCGGGCAGGACGCCTGGCATTATTTGCGGTACTTCAATATGGCGGAGGATGGGATCCACCTGGAAGTGGTCGCCGGGGCGGCAGCGGCCGTGGAGCTGCAGCTGACCGACATCGTGACGGGCTTTCCGGCCTGGGCGAACAAGGAGCCCCGGCCGCCCGCCATGCGGCACCATGTGGACCGCACCCTGGCAGGCATGCGGTACGTGTTTCCGGTCCCTTCAGTCGTGCCTTAAGGCCCGCACCGGGTCGATGCGCGCCGCCCGGAAGGCCGGGTACAGTCCGGCGATCAGGCTGACCCCCACCGAGAAGGCCAGGGCCCCCAGGATGAGCCAGGCCGGGAAGTAGAAGATGCGGATGGGCTCGATCCCTTCGGGCAGCAGCTGCCCATGGATCACCGCCGAGGCGATGCGGGTGACGGCCCATCCCAGGGCGATGCCGCCCACCGCCCCGGCCAGCCCGATGACCGAGGCCTCGGTGAAGAACACCATGCGGATCTGCCGTTCATTGCCGCCGATGGCCTTCATGATGCCGATCTCGCGGGTGCGTTCCAGTATGGACATCACCATGGTGTTGGTGATGCCCAATCCCGCCACCAGCAGGGCGATGGTGCCGATGGAGCCCAGGGCGGCCCCCATGGCCAGGAACATGCGTTTGATCTCCTCCAGCTGGTCCGCCATGGTGAACAGGCCCACATCCATGGCCTCCAGCCCCTCGCGCACCCCCTGCATGGCCTCCATGCTTTCGGTGCGCACGTGGATGGCCCCGTACTGCCCTTCGCGGCGGGAGCCGCTCAGCAGTTCCCAGACGTTGGTGAAGCCCAGCTGCGGCATCCTTGCCGCCGTGCCCGAAGGCAGGATGACCGCCCCGCCGATGCCGCCCGGGCCGAACTCTCCCTGGTCGCCCAGGATGCCGCAGATGGTCACCTCGGTGCGGACCTCCTCCAGGGGCAGGGCCGGGATGGGGATGCCCGAGGGACCGAAGCCCTGTGCCGCCCCTTCAGCCAGTCCGGCGAGGCCCCCTGCCATGGCCCGCATGGCCATCATGGGCAGTCCGCCGGCCAGGGCCTCCGCATCCAGCCTTACCGACACGAGCGTCAGGCTCTTGCCGATCAGCTCTTCGGGCCGCATCCGGCGGGGGGCGTCCACGGAGTCCTCCTCCGTCCTTTCGGGCGCCTTATCCTTTTTCAGCAGCAGGATGTTGAAGCGGTTCCTGAGCATCTCCTCCCGCACGACCACCTGCAGGGATGTATCCGATGAGAAGAAGGCGCCTGCCAGCAGCTTGTTGTAGGGCGGGTAGGCGCCCGCCGCGGCGGGCAGGGCGGTGAGGGGCAGGTTCACCGAGTCGCCGAAAAGCGTGATCCGCACCGGGATGTTCACCTGGGGGTAGGCCAGGGCGACCCCGGGGATGGCCCGGATGGCCTGCAGCAGGGAGTCGTTGAGCGGGGTGGCATCTGCCGGGACCTGCCCGGCCGCGGCGGTGCCCGTCTGCCCCGGCACCCCGTTTTTCGGGGTGACCGTGATGGAGGTGAACACCTCGGAGGCCATGAAGGCCTCGGTGATGTTTTTCTGCATGCCCGCCGAGAACGACACCATGGAGGTGAGGGCCCCGATGCCGATCATCACCCCCAGCAGGGTGAGGAAGGTGCGCAGGCGGGTGCGCCTGAGGTTGGAAAAGCCCATGATGATCAGGTCTGCCAGGGTCATGGTGCGGGGGTGTTTTGGGTGATCTGTTCGATGCGGCCGTCCTTCAGCCGGATGATGCGGCCGGCCACTGCCTGGGCCGTTTCCAGGTCGTGCGTCACCAGGATGACCGACAGCTCCTGCTCCCGGTTGAGTTGCCGGAGCAGGGCGATGATCTCGCCGGCCGTTTCGCTGTCGAGGTTGCCCGTAGGCTCGTCGGCCAGCAGCATGCGCGGTTTGTTGGCCAGGGCGCGGGCGATGGCCACCCTTTGGGTCTCGCCCCCCGACAGTTCATCGGGGCGGTGGGTGAGGCGCCCGGCCAGGCCGACCCCCTCCAGCAGCTCCTCGGCCCGCTGCCTGCGCTTCCTGCGGGGCAGTCCGCCGAAGGCGAGCGCCAGCTCCACGTTCTCCAGGGCATTGCGGGTGGTCACCAGGTTGAACGACTGGAAGATCATGCCCACCGAGAAGCGGCGGTGCAGGGCCATCTCCTGGCGGCTCATGCCCCCCAGGTCCCTGCCCTCGAACAGGATGCTGCCCTTGCTGGGCCGGTCCAGGCCGCCGATCAGGTTCAGCAGGGTCGACTTGCCCGAGCCCGACTTGCCCACCAGGGCCAGCAGCTCGCCCTGCGGCATGTCGAACGTCACCTCCCTCAGGGCCGGGATGTCGATCCTCCCTTTGCGGTAGGTCTTGCCCAGGTCGTTCGTTTTCAGGATGCTCATCGGATGGGGTTGTATTTTTTGGAGCCCCCGCTCAGAAGCGGTAGCCCAGGGTAAAGTAGGTGCCGCGGGTGGTGGCTTTTGGCAAGCCTTGCGGGGCGATGTCCGTCAGTCCGCTGCGCCAGGTGATTCCTGCGCGGACGCCCATCACTTCCAGGCCGAAGCCGAAGCTCAGCCCCCATTCCCCTTCGGGATGGGTGCCGCCCAGATCCAGCCCGTCCTCCCCGTCGCGGCCGGCAAAGCTGTGCCGGTAGTAACCACCTGCATTGACGAACAGGCGCCCCATCTCCGCGGGTCCGCCTGCCAGGGTCAGGTTCAGATGGAGGGGCGCCATGAGGGAATGCCTGCGGTAGGTCCCTTCGGCCGAGCGGCTGGCGTGGCGGTCGTACAGCAGCTCCGGCTGCAGGGAGACCCTGCGGCCCAGGTGCAGCTCCAGAAACAGCCCTGCCCCCCAGGAGAAGGCCGTATTGGCCTGGTAGAAGTCCTCCGGAAACTCGTGGTAGCCCGAGCCGGTGTGAGTGAGCAGCCCGGCATGCAGCCGCGGCGCCTTCGGGTCCGCCATCCGGGCGAATGCCGGGGAAGGCGCCAGGGCGGGCGCGGTGGCGAATTCGCTCACCAGGTCATACAGGAAGAGGGTAATGCGGGCCATGCCCTGGTAGTCGAGCAAATCCCACGTATCCTCCGGTTTGTGGTAGGGCGATTTGGAGCCGGTGAACGCATGCGCGGCGGGGATGCCTTTCTCCCCGAACGGCCCCGTGTCGGTCCGCCGTGGAATCTCCGCCGTCATCCCCTTAATGCGCAGCCCGTGCCCGCCGGCCACCCTTGCGGCCAGTTCCCCGCCCCCTTGCAGGGTGCCCATGCCGGGCAGGTTCAGGCCGTTGTTGGCCTCGTACATGCCCACCATGTCGAGGCTGAACATGAACTGTATCTGATCATTGGGGATGAGCCCGTTTTGTTGCAGAAACTCCCGCGCCCCCAGCAGCCCACTCTCCTCCCCGTCGAAGGCGATGAACACCAGGCTGCGTCCGGCACGTTGCGGACTCTCTGCGAAGAGGCGCGCCAGCTCCATCACGGCGGCCGTGCCCGAGGCGTTGTCGTCCGCCCCGGGGAAGATGACCCTTTCACCGTCTTTCAGCTGGTAGCCCAGGTGGTCGTAATGGGCTCCGATCACGATGTACTCGTCCGTCAGGGCGGGATCGCTCCCGGGCAGGTAGCCCACCACATTGACCGCCGGCACCCAGGCCAGCCCGATGCGCAGGTCCAAGGGCTGAAAAAAGTCCTCTCCCAGGGGCCGCAGCCCCGCCTCTTCGAATTGCCGGGCGATATAATGCTTTGCCCGCACCTTGCCTTCGGTCCCCAGCCCGCGCCCCTCCATGGAGTCGGCCGCCAGGGTGGCCACGTGGGTCTGCAGCCTCTCGGCCAGGGAGGGCAGCTCGCGGACCTCCCCCAGGGCGGCCGGGGGTTGTGGGATGGCCGGATCGGTTGCCCGGGCACCCGCTGCGGGGGCTTTCAGGGCTTCGGCCGTGCGGGGCCCTTCACCAAAAGCCTGGCGTCCTGCCGGACCGGCCAGGAGGCAAAAAATCAGGAAATACGGGATAAGCGGTCGGAACAAAGGCATGTATGTGAGGGAATTGATTCGGGCATGAAATTAGGTAAAATCCACGAAAAAAATCCCTTCAAAAAAAATCCGGTCCCCGGTTCACCCGGTCCACGCGGCTGTGGATCAGGTCCCGCCGACAACCAGCCTGGCCGTGCGGCAGCCCTGGGCATCGGTGAGCGACAGCAGGTAGAGTCCCGGATGCAGGCCGCTGACGTCCAGCACCCACTCCCCGGACGGGCCGTCCGCCGGGCCGTAGGTGCGTACGGGCAGCCCGCTGAGGTTGTACAGCACCATTCTGAAGGGCGTCCCGTCCGGGCCGCCGGCCGACAGCCGGACCCGGTCCCGGGCCGGGTTGGGGTGCAGCTGCAGGTCCTCCTGCCGCGTGTTCCCGCCGGCAAAGGGGCTGTGGTTTCCCGTGCTGCGGTCCAGCTTCAGGGTGGAGGTCCACTTATGGGAAGGCCCCTCCACCACGTAGGAATGGGTGGCGATCACGGAGCCGTGCATGGGATCCATGTACGTGACCATCGTTCCTGCCAGCCCGGTGCCGACCAGAAAGTGGCCGCCCCCGCCGGTCCACCCCCAGCGGATCACAAAAGGCCGCTTGCCTTTGATCTCTGCTTCGGTCTCCGGGAGGGAGAGGGCGGAGAACTGAAAGTCCGTGAACAGGTTCCCGAAATGCCATAGGATGTCCTCGATGCTGCCGGGCGTGCCCTGCAGGTAGTTCCAGTGATTGCACGAGCGGTTGCAGCAGTGGTTGCTGCCGAAGTTGTGCCAGGTGGCCGTGGTGCGCGTGTATTCGGCGATCTCGCATTGCTGCACCTCCACGCCCTGGAAGGCCAGCATGCTCTGGGACACGGCCGCCCAGCACCACTGGCTCATCTCCTGGAACACCACCGGCACATCCAGCTGCTGTGCCCCGGCCGGTTTCACGGCGGACCCTGCCAGCATGGCGGCCAGCAGGGCGGCGGCCCAAATTGAATTTCTTGTTTTCATGGGATAAAAAAGATTGCACTTCCGGCACCCCGGCAAGCCCGGGGCAGGCAACGGCCGGCCGTCGGATTTATGGAAGCGTTTTGAGCCGGATCAGCAGTTCCTCCACGGTCAGGGGCCCGCCGGCATCATCCAGCCCGGAGTCAAACTTGGTAGTCTGGAGCGGCAGCACCGTCGGGGCGCTGGCATCCTGCCCTTCCCAGAAGAGCAGGCAGTCCACCCCCAGGGAGTACACCCTCAGGATGGCCGTACCCTTCTTTGGTGCGCTCCCGCCGGGGACCGCCGTTTCCGGCAGCTGCCCCGCCAGCCCGGACAGGCCGATGGCCGCCAGTGCCCAGCCATCTCCCTCCGGCACCACCGCGGCCATCAGTGCCGCCTTTTCCCCGTTGCGGATGCTGACCAGCCATTCGCCCGTGGCCAGCAGCCCGGCGGGCTTTCCGGCTTCGTAGTCCCGGATGGTTTCTTCGTACACCGTATAGACCGGGTAAGCCCTTTCGGGGACCGCCCGGCCGAAGTCACGCCCACTCCCGAAGCCAAAACCGGCCTCCTGTCCCGGGGGAATGTGTTCGAGAAATAGGGCGAGGTCTTTTTGGACGGCCGCCATCACCTCCGAAGCCGTGGCGGCGTCCGGGGCGGGTGTGTCCTGCCGGGGCGGCCCGCCGGCCGCCGCCTGGCCCGCGGGAAGCAGGAAGAACAGGCCGGTGAGCAGGGCTGTTAGGCGGCCGGCTCGGGTGTGCCGCGTGCCATGGCCCATGCAGGTGCCCCCTTCCGCCCCGGGTGATGCTTGTCTTGTTTTCATGGTCGGATCAGCAATCAGGGGTAAAACGGATGAAAATGGCTTACATGTATCAAGAATCGCACCAAAACCGATGAATTTGTCGTACATTGGATCATCGGATGGTGTTTTTCGCCCAGGGCCGCAGCGCCCCATCCGACGATCATAAAAAACACAAGCGACATGCAGAAGATCCTGTACCTCTGGGAGGAGCTGAAGGCCAGCTTCTGGTTCCTGCCCCTTCTGATCATCCTGTTCGGGGTGGGCGCCGCCTATGCCCTGGTCTGGGCGGACCACCTGACGGGCTACCGTCCGGCGGGCTTTTTGCAATACCTGTTTCCGGGCAGCGTGGACTCGGCCCGCAGCGTGCTGGGCATCATCGCCGGGGCCATGATCGGGGTGGCCGGCACGGTGTTCTCGATCACCCTGGTGGCGCTGACCCTTGCCTCGGGCCAGCTGGGCTCCCGGCTGCTGCGCAACTTCATGTACGACAAGCTCAACCAGGTCGTGCTGGGCGTGTACGTGTCGACCTTCGTCTACTGCCTGCTGGTGCTCAATGCCGTGAAAGAGAACGAGGCGCTGGTGTTCGTGCCCGCCATCTCGGTCTTCGTGGCCATGGCGGCGGCGGTGGCGGGCATCATCCTGCTCATCGTGTTCATCCACCACATCTCTGTCAGCATACAGTCGGACAAAGTCATCTCGGACATCAGCGACGGCATGGCGGGCAGCATGGAGAAGCTGTTCCCGGCGGACATCGGGGAAGGGGAGGAGACACCCCGTGGGGAGGAAGAAGCCGCCAAGGCGGACTATCCGCACCGGCGGGACGTCTTATGCGACAAGGGCGGTTACCTGCAGTCGGTCGACAGCGACGCCCTGCTGGCGCTGGCCAGCGGGAACGACTGGATCGTGGAGCTTCGCGACCGCCCGGGCGACTTTTTGGTAAAGGGCCTTTGCCTGTGCCGGGTCTACAGCCGGGAGCCCATGGACGAGGGGCTGGATGACGGCCTGCGCCGGGCCTTCATTACGGGCAAGGTGCGCACCCCCTTGCAGGACGCCGAGTTCTCCATCCACCAGATGGTGGAGGTGGCCAGCCGCGCGCTGAGTCCCGGGGTGAACGACCCCTACACCGCCATCGCCTGCATCGACAACCTCAGCGCGGTGATGTGCCACCTGGCCGGGGCGCGCTTCCCTTCGCGCTGCCGTTACGACCCGGAGGGGCGGCTGCGGGTGGTGGCCGACAGCCTGAAGTTCTCCGGCATGATGGACGCTGCCTTCAACCAGATCCGCCAGTACGGGGAGGGGAGTCCCTCGGTGCTCATCCGGCTCATGGAGGCCCTGGCCCGCGTGTCCCGGTTTGCCCGGCAGGACAACCGGAAAAAAGAAGTGCGGCGCCATGCGGAGATGGTGCTGGCAGCCGCCCGCCGTTCCTTCAGGGAGCCTTGCGACCTGAAAGACATGGAGGAGCGTTTCGCCCGGTCGTTTTAACGGCCGAACACCGCCAGCAGCCGGGGGTAGAAATCCCTTATCGTCGGATAGGCCACGCGTTGCTGCTCGTAGACCTCCAGCTCCCGGCACAGGTCTTCCACGTGGACGAAGCCCCAGGCCAGCTCCCTGTCGAGCACTTCGCGGGCCGCCTCCGGCCCGTACACCCTTTCGGTGAGGCGGGCGGTCACCGCCCGGATGATGTGTTCGTTGATGGTGGTGGTCCAGGAGGTGTAGCCCCTGGCGGCCATGGCCTCCCGGATCTCTTCGAAGCGGTGTTCGCTCCCGGCGGCCAGTTCTTCGAACGCGTCGGTGAGCGGGTTGATGAAGGAGTGGCTGAACTCATGCCAGATCAGGTAGCGCAGTCCTTCCAGATTGGGCTCCCGGAAGTCGCTGCCCCCGATCACCGCATACAGCTCCAGTCCGCCGCCCTCTGCCGGCAGCCGCAGTCCGTAGTTGCCCTCGAACAGGGGGGAGAGGATCATGTGGTAGCCGGCCTGCTCCATGCCGTAATAGTCCTCGATGTCGGCCACGAAATCCCTTTGGGCGAGGATGTCCGCGGCCTGGTCGATCATGCCGCGGAAGCGGCCCTGGTTGCGTGCAAAGAAGCCGTTGATGTCGGCCTGCACGGCATAGTCCCTCAAGGCCTTCAGGAAGCGGTCCGTGCTGTCGCGGTCGCCCGTGAACAGGGCGATGGTTCGCTCCTGCAGGGGATGCACCTCATGGAGCGCCGGCGCATCCGACAAGTGGATCATGTAAAAGGGCGGGATGTCGACATACAGTCCCCTCCGGCTGAACAGCCGGAACAGCCTGACCGCCTCGTGGTCCGCCTGCCCCCTGAAGTGGCGTCGCATGGCCCGTTTATAGGGGGTGTTGTACTTCACGATGTTGTGGAAGCCGGCGTTCATCCCGACCGAGGCCAGCAGCTCCAGGCGGGGGTCGACACGCAGCTGCACGCGTCCCACTGTGGCGGTCAGGGCCGTGGTGGGCTGGTCGTTGGGCCGGGTCTTTTTGTGTCCGGGCAGGGTAAGGAGCAGGATGGCGGCGATGACGCCCGCGGCCAGCAGGGTGATGATCTTGATGGGAAGGGAGGATCTCATATCAGGTGATGCGGTAGATTTCCATGATCTTCTGAAGGATGCGGTCGAAGTCGATTTGCAGGTCGGTGAGGCGCCCCGTGCGGATGTCGAACACCCAGCCGTGCACCTGGAAGGGGCGCTCCCTGTAGGCCCGCTGCACATCGGGCGTCTTGATGATGTTCACGCACTGCTCCTGCACGTTCAGCTCCACCAGCCGGTCGTAGCGCTTTTCCGGGTCCGGGATGGCATCCAGCTCCCTTTGGTGCAGGCGGTACACGTCGCGGATGTTGCGCAGCCAGGGGTTGAGGAGGCCCAGGTCGGCCGGTTCCATGGCCGCCTTCACCCCCCCGCAGTTGTAGTGGCCGCAGACCACCACGTGCGAGACCTTCAGGTGGCTCACCGCGTAGGCCACCACCGACATGGCGCTCAGGTCCGTGTTGGGCACCATATTGGCGATGTTGCGGTGCACGAAGACCTCCCCGGGCTGCAGGCCCATGAGCTCTTCGGCCGACACCCGGCTGTCGGAGCATCCGACGTAAAGAATCCCGGGCTTCTGCCCCCCGGCGAGCTTCCGGAAGTAGTCCGGATCCGCTGCAATCTTGCGGCCGATCCACTCCCTGTTGTTTTCGAAAATGCGGCTGATCTCCATATCTGCTGGGTTCGTCGGCGCAAAGATACGCAAGCCCGGCTTATTCCAACAGGGTTTTCAGCTTCTGCAGGCCATAATCCAGGTCGGAGCCAATGGCCTCCTCCATGTCCATGACCAGCAAAAACAGGTTCATCGGATAGTTCATCCTGCCGGTGAAGCCCCAGCGGACCCGGGTCTGTTCGGGGCCGAGCTCTTCGGTGATGAGGTAGGTATCGCTTTCCGACTTGAATGGTTTGATGAAGCGCAGGCGGGTGTCCATGCGGTGGCCATCTGTGACGGCGGTGATCTCCTGCTCGCCCTCTCCGACATCCTTATTGCCCTTCCAGGCAGAGATGAAGCCCACCGTGCCGTCGGTGCCGCTGTAGGTGAACTCCTGGCCGGGATCCAACTCGGTCCATTTGCTGTAGACGTTCTGGTTGCGCAGCAGGCTGACGTAATCGAACACCTCCTGCCGCGGCCTGTCGATCACCACGCTGCGTTCCACGGCGTAGTCCTTCTTGACGAACAGGGCCGTGACGAGCGGGATGGCGATCACAATCGCGATCACAATGAGGACGATTTTCAGTGCTTTTTTCATGTTTGATGGTTTTGTGGGTTAATGATTCAGTAGACAATAAAGATAGCGCAAAAGCCGGTTCACACCTTCGCCGTCTTCCAGCCGCCCCGCCGGAACAGCCAGAGAGTGAACAAGCCGACGCTGGTCTCCGAGATGAACACCCCCCAGAACACGCCCGTGTGGGCCCATCCGAGGCGGATGGCCAGGTACCAGGAAAGGGGAATCTGGATCAGCCAGAAGAACACCAGGTTGATCCTGGTGGGGGTGCGTGTGTCGCCCGCCCCGTTGAAGGCCTGTACCGCCACCATCCACCAGCCGTACACGAAGAAGGAGTAGGAGAGGATGCGCAGCCACTCCGCCCCGATCCCGATCACCCGGGCGTCGTCCGTGAAGAGGCCCATGAGCTGCCGGTTGAAGAAGAAAAACAGCAGGGAGACCCCCACCAGGAACACCATGTTGTAGAAGCCCGTGCGCCAGACGGCCGCCTCGGCCCTGTCGGCGTCGCCCGCCCCCAGGTTCTGTCCCACGAGGGTGGTGGCCGCGTTGGCCATGCCCCAGGCCGGCATGGTGGTGAACATCATGATGCGGATGGCGATGGTGGCGCCGGCCACCGCTTCGCTGCCCGTCTCGGCCAGGATGCGGACCAGAAACACCCAGGAGGTCATGGACACGAGCATCTGCCCGATGCCGCCCAGGGAGGTGTTCACGATGTTGCGCAGGATGGCCGCGTTCCAGCGTAAGTAAGACCAGGTGGCGCGGATGTGCCGGCTGCCGCGGAACAGGATGAACAGCTGCACGAGCACGCCCGTGCCCCTGCCGATGTTGGTGGCGATGGCCGCCCCTTCGATGCCCATGGCCGGAAAGGGTCCCCAGCCGAAGATCAGCAGGGGGTCCAGCACGATGTTGATGCCGTTGGCGATCCACAGCACCTTCATGGCCACGGCCGCGTCGCCCGCCCCCCGGAAGATGGCGTTGATCACGAACAGGAACATGATCACCCCGTTGCCGGCCAGCATCCACCGGGTGTATTTATAGCCCTCTTCGATCGCCCAGGCGTCGCCCCCCATGAGCGCCAGAAGGTCCTTCGCGAAGAAGATGCCCGCCAGGGAAAAGGGCACGGACGCCAGCAGTGCCAGCAGGATGGCCTGTACGGCCGTGCGCCCGGCCTCTTCGGGCTTCTTCTCGCCGATGCGGCGGGCCACGATGGCCGTCACCGCCACGGCCAGTCCCATGCCGATCGAATAAAGCAGGTAAAGATACGTCTCGGTGAGTCCGACGGTGGCCACCGCCGAGGCGCCCAGCCTGCCCACGAAATAGATGTCGGCCACGGCGAAGGTCGACTCCATGACCAGCTCCAGCACCATGGGTACGGCCAGCAGCAGGATGGCCCGGCGGATGGGGATCGTGGTGTAGTCGGCATCCGAGCCCCTGACAGCCAGCTTGATGTTCTGCCAGAGGCTGATGCGGGCCGCATCGACCGGGGGGGTGTCCGGGTGGTGATCGTGGGGGTTCAAAACCAATGTTTGCTTTACCTGAAGTTACGAAAAAACCGGATGCGAATCACCTTCCTGCAGCCGGGTCCTCCGGCGGCGGTGTCCCGGCCGCTGCTTCCCGCCGCAGGGGCCCGGCCGCTGCGTCATGACGCAGCAGGGAATACACCTGCAGGTCGGTATAGGCGCCGCCGGTCAGGCGCTCCCCGTCCCGTTCGATCCCTTCGGGGGCGAAGCCCAGCCTCTCCGGGATGCGTCGGCTGGGCAGGTTGTTTACCGCACAGCGTATCTGGATGCGGTGCATGCCCAGGCTTTCGAATGCGAACGAGACCAGCGCCCGCACCGCGCGGGTGGCCAGCCCCTGCTTCTGGAAAGGCTCCGACAGCCAGTAGCCGATCTCGGTGCGCCGGTTCACATGGTCCGTCTCCTTGAGTCCCGCGATGCCCGCGAACGCCCCCCGGTGGCGGATCACGAAAACCCAGTCGCGGCGGTCCGCTGCCCCGCCGCCGACCGATTCGATATAGGCCTCCGTATCGCCCAGTTCCCGGGTCATCTCCACAAACGGCAGCCACCGTCCCAGGTAGTCCCGCTGGCTGTCGATGGCCCGGAAGATGTCCGGGGCGTCGGACGCATCGATCTGCTTCAGCAGCAGCTGGTCGTCCACCGGTATGCTCATAGGCTCTTGCATGGAAAATAATTATTCGTTATGGTTTTGCGGGACCTGGCCGCCAAGCGGTTTTTACCGCACGGGTGGCCATGAAGGGCGGGAAGAAGCCGTCCATCTCATGCCCTCCGCCCCAATGGTCTTCATACATATGGGTCAGACAAAAGCCTGCCTCCAGCTGCCCCCCGATCTGGGCGGTCCAGCCGTGCCCGAACTCCAGGGGCTCCTTTTCCCGGATGAGCCTGTCCCGCTCCTCCGGCGGCAGGGAGCGCAGGTCGGAATAGGGCTGGCTGTGGGCCAGCACAAAAGAGCCGTCCCTATTCTGCAGCTGGTACATCAAGGGGTTGATCAGTCCCGTCATCAGCACCCCGCCCGGCCGAAGCACCCGGTGGCACTCCCTCCAGACCCGTCCGACCTCCTCAATGAACACCACCGAGCAGGGGTTGAAGACCAGGTCGAAGGAGGCGTCGGGAAAGACGGACAAATCGCGCATGTCGCCCCGGACCGTCCGGAGGGAAAGCCCGTGGCGGCCGGCCACCTCCTCGTCCTGCCCCAGCTGCCGCTCCGACTGGTCGAACACCGTGACCCGCGCCCCTCCGGCAGCCAGGATGGGTCCCTGCTGCCCGCCTCCGGAGGCCAGCGCCAGGACCTCCAGGCCCTGCAGTTCCGGAAACCAGTCCCTCGGCACCTTCCTGGACGGGGTCAGCAGGATCCCCCACCGGCCCTTGCGGGCCTCCTCCACCTCGCTGTCCGGCACCGGGACCGTCCAGCGGTCGCCCTTGCCGACATAGTGGTTCCAGGCCTGCCTGTTGTGTTCTGTGTAGTCCATGGAAAATGATTCGATTGGTTTCGCGTAAGGGTGGCAGTCGGGCTCTGTCTCATTTCGTGCGGGCCGATGTCAGCCAATTTCTTCCAGAAAGCCGCGCAGGACCTGGTTGAACCGTGCGGGGTTGTCCTGGTTGGCGATGTGGTTGGCATGGTCGATCTCAGCGTACCGGCTGCCTGCGGTGCGGCGGTGCCATCCCCGGCAGCCGCGCCGGATGAAGAACAGGTCCTTCCTGCCACAGGTGATCAGCAGCGGCCTTTTTGCCGGTGCCGGAGACTGGTCGATCAGGTCGTACATCATGTCACGGGTGATTTTCATGGCCAGGGACATGCCGGTATTCGCCATGGTCTCGCTCAGATACCGCTGTACCTCCTTTCTGACCGCCCGGTGGCGTCCGAACGACCGGCAGAACATGCCTTCGGGCATCAGCTTGAACAGGCCCGTCATGAGAGGCACGAAAGGACGTGCCCAGCGTCCGGCATGGCTTTTCAGTTCGACCCCTGGTACGTGCACACTGGCTTTGGCCAAGCCCGGATGCCGCAGCAGGAAGTACTGGGCGATGATGCTGCCCAGGGACTGTCCCACCAGGACGGCCGATCCGACGCCGTGCTCCATAAGGAGTTCCTGCAGGCAGTCGGCCGACAACCGGGTGAATCGCGTGTCGTAGTCGCCCAGGGTTGATTCCCCGTGACCGGGGAGGTCCCACAACAAGACCCGGTAGTTGTCCTTCAGGGCCTCAGCCTGCTCCAGGAAGGTCCGCCTGTCCATGCCCACCCCGTGAATAAAGGCCACCACCGGGGCCTCCTCCGGCCCGTGCCATTCATAGCTGATATCGCCGTACCGGCATTTGTATGTCAAACGGTCATTCATTATTTGCAAAGCTTGGGTTTAGCGATTCAGGAGCCTTCCTGCAAACATACACAATTCCAGCGATACGCCGGCCGGATGCGGTGCTGCCGCGGCCCGGAAAATCCTTTTTCTTGCTGCGACATGCTTTGGCGCTTTGGGGGCGTATCTTGGCGGCAGATTCCGGCGGGGCAGGAGGGAGCCGCCGCGTGAAGATCCTATGACGCAATGGTTATGGTACGAAAATTCTCGAAAGACATGCTGTTGGGCATGGCCGTGGGTGATGCCCTGGGCGTGCCGGTGGCGTTCAGCAGCCGGGAGGAGCGGGCGCGGGACCCGGTCACCGGCATGCGCGGCTACGGCACCCATTACCAGCCTCCGGGCACCTGGTCGGACGACAGCTCCCTGGCCTTTTGCCTGGCCGAGTCCCTGTGCCGGGGCTACCGGCCGGACGATATCGGGGAGCGCTTCGTGCGCTGGCTTTTTCACGGCTACTGGACCGCCCACGGGCGGGTGTTCGATGTGGGGACCACCACCCGGCGGGCCATCGGCAAGCTGAAGGTGGGGGCGCCCCCCGAAAAGGCCGGGGGCGGGGAGGAGCGGGACAACGGCAACGGTTCCCTGATGCGCATCCTGCCCCTTTTGGCCCACACCCGTCTGATGCCCTGGGAGGAGGCCCTGCCCGTGATCCGGGCCGTGTCGGGGCTGACCCATGCCCATCCGCGCTCGGTGCTGGGCTGCGTCCTTTTGCTGGAGCTGGCCTCGCGGCTTGCCTCGCACGACCTGGCCTTCGCGATGATCAAGTGGCAGGGTCATATGGGCATGCTGCTGGCGGAGACGCCCTGGCTGTCCGACGAAAAACACCATTACGGACGTCTTTTATTCGACCACCGGACCCGGCGGCGGGACTACCTGGAGCCCCTGGAGGCAATCCGGCGCATCCCGCGCGATCAGATCCGGTCGGACGGCTATGTGGTGCACACCCTGGAGGCGGCCCTGTGGTGCCTGGTCACCACGGGCTGCTACCGCGAGGCCGTGCTGGCGGCCGTGAACCTGGGCGGGGACACCGACAGCGTGGGGGCGGTGACGGGTGGGCTGGCGGGGCTCCTTTACGGACACCGGACCATCCCCCAGGAGTGGCTGGTGGAGCTGGCGCGGCGGGACGACATCCTGGAGCTGGCCGGGCGGCTGGATGCGTACCACCTGCGGCAGGTCTGCGGGCGGTTCAGCCCGGCATAAGGGGGCGCCGGAAAGCGATCCTGCGGAACCGACACCAAAAATTCGTATGTTTATGGCGCACCATCCACCACGCAGCATGTCTAAGCATGGCACCATCAAGCGCTACGCGCTCATCCTGGAGAAGGTCCGCCGGAGGCAGTACCCCTCCTTCGAGGACATCCGGGACTTTTTGGCCGACCACGACCTGGAGGTGTCGCGGCGCACCATCCAGCGCGACATCGAGCAGATCCGCTATGAGTTCGGGGTGGAGGTCTTGTACGACCGCCACCGCAACGGCTACGCGATCGACCTGGAGAACAGCGTCGACATCCCCTCCTTCATGCGTTTCCTGGAGATCGTGAACACCGCCCAGCTGCTGACCGACTCCCTGAGGGAGAGCAAGGAAAGCCTGGAGCACCTCATGTTCGAGTCGGACGGGGAATTCCGCGGCTCGGGCCACCTGCGGCCCCTGCTGGGGGCGATCCGCGACCGGCGGCGGGTGGCCTTCGACTACACCAAGTTCACCGCCCGTCCCTCCTCGACCCATTACCAGGTGGAGCCCTACCTGCTGAAGGAGTACCAGAACCGCTGGTACCTGGTGGGCATCAGCGTGAGGGTGGGGGCGTTCCGCATCTTCGGGCTGGACCGCATGGTCGGATTGAAAGTGCTGGACGAGACCTTCGAGCGGGTCCCCGGCACCGACCCCCGACAGCTGTTCGGGCACACGGTCGGCCTCACCTACAACGAGAAAGGCCCGGAGCGGGTTGTACTGTCGTTCACCCCCCTGCAGGGCAAGTACATCCAGAGCCTGCCGCTGCATCACAGCCAGGAAGTGCTGAAAGACACGGACCGGGAGCTGCGCATCTGCCTGTTCGTGGTGCCCAACTTTGAGTTCAAGCAAAAGATCCTCATGCACGGGGCCACCGTGAAAGTGCTGGAGCCCGCCTGGCTTGCCGCGGAGATCCGGGACACCCTGCAGGCCGCGGCCCGTAAATACAAATAGCCGGCCTGGGGGCCGGCTATCCGGGGAGGTTATGGTGGGATGGGGCCGGAAGGGCCCCGGCAGTTTCCGTTATTCGGTCTTCGGCTCTTCGGCCCTTTCGGCGCGGCGCTGCTCCCGCCACTGGCGGATGCGCTCGAACAGCCCGGACTCCTGGTTGCGGGGCTTGAGTTCGTGCCATTGGTGGATGCAGTTGGGATCCGTTCCGTTGCAGCAATTGGCGTGTCTGACGGCCTGCTCATGCGCCTGCCGGTGCATCTCCATGGCCAGCTCGTGGTGCTGGCGGTGGGTCTCCATGGCGTGCTGATGGGCCTGTTGGTGCGCCTGCTGGTGAATGCTGTGGACATCGTGCGGGTTATGGGGATTGGCCGGGACCTGTGCGGCAGCCATTCCTGCAGCGGAAATGGCGAATACGATGAGGATCAATATTTTTTTCATGGTCGTATGGTATGGGGGTGTGGATAAAACATAAAAAACATCACACAGATGTACCCCTATAATAACAAAATCCGTACCGTATTTCGTATGCAGGCCAGGAAAATTCAAAAAAAAATATAATGCTCCCGGGGCGGTCCCGCCGGAGGCATGGATAAATTCGGTAAGTTTACATCCTTTCCAAGGAAGGGCCCGATTCATTCGATCATCGAAGCATAAAAGGCGACCATCCGGCAACGCAAGCGGTGTTGATAATGAAAAATACCCTGATTTTATCACTGGTTTTCTGCCTGACAGGCCCGGGGGCTTTTGCCCAGCTGTCGCTGACGGTCGAGATCGTGGGATTGCGCAGCAACAAGGGACAGGTGCTGCTGGAGCTCAGTGATGAAAACCAGCGGCCCAAAACCAAATATTTTTAACCGATATGAGTCAACAGGAACCCAGGCCCATGGCGGAACCCGTTGAAGAGCAGGAACGGGTGGCCATCAACAGGGACACCATCCGGGAATTGTGGTCGAAGACCTATAACCGGGAGGGAAAACCCGATTGGTCGCACATCTTTCCCTACTATCACCAGGACATCGTTTTTCAGGACACCATTCAGCGGATCGAGGGGAAGGACAACTTCATCGCCATGTGCAACCGCCTGACAAAGAGGACAAAACAGCTGAAGATGGAGATCCTGGCCATCGCCCAGCATGACAATGTGATCCTGTTCGACTGGGTGATGACCATGATGTTCAAGAAGTACCCCAACACGCCCATGTACGGATCGACAAAACTCGTGATCAGCGAGGACGGCCTGATCAGGGAACAACGCGACTATTACGACCTGTGGGGCGATATTTTCAACAACATCCCCCGTTTTGGCAAGATGTACCGCCGCTTCCTCATCAGGAAATTCGGATGACGGACGTATGAGAAAGAAAACAGTTCAATACATCCGGGAGTACCGGTGGGGCAATATATTTGCCATGATCCGGAACAACCGCAAGGACCCGCTGGTCTGCCGGGACGACTTCAGGGGAAGGCTCGTGGTGATCACCGGGGCCACCTCGGGCATTGGCTACCTGACCGCAAGAAAGTACGCCGCCCACGGGGCAAACCTGTTGTGCATCAACCGGAGCCCTGAAAAATCAGAAAAGCTCCGCCGCGAGATCCAGGGCGACTTCGGGGTGGGGTGCGACTGCCGCATTGCCGACCTGAGCCGCCTGGACGATATTTTCCGGGTGGCCCGGGACCTGGCCCGCCTGCCCGGGCCCATCGACGTGCTGATCCACAATGCCGGGGTCTACCTGACCAAAAGGGAGCTGACCCCCGAGGGTTTCGATAAGGTCTTTGTGGTCCACTACCTGTCGTCCTTCATCATCAACCACACCCTGATGGACAAACTCAAAGGGCAGGAACAGGCCAGGATCCTCATGGTAGGCTCCGAGGGCCACCGGTTCGCGGCCTGGGGACTCAGGCTGGACGACCTGCACTGGGAAAAAAGAAGGTATTCGGGCCTGAAGAGCTATGGCGCCGCCAAAACCGCCCAGTTGCTGTCCATGATCGTGTTTGACACCCTTTTTGAAAACAGCGGGGTCAGCATCAACACCATGCACCCCGGGGCCGTCAAAACAGACACCGGGCAGGAAAACGGGCCGTTTTACCGCTGGCTGAAGCGGCATGTTCTCGACAAGACCCTGCGGCCTGCCGGGATATCGGCGGAGGCCCTTTACTACCTGGGCGTGGCGAAAGAGTTGGATGGGGTCAGCGGGAAATTCTTTAACTTAACCACCCGGGAGGAACCGGCGCCGCCGGCCCTGGACCGGGAGGTCGCCCGGGAGCTTTGGGAGGCATCGCTGACCATGGCCGGGATCAAATGATGTTCAGTTAATGGCCGGTTTACCCAACGGTTTACCGGAGGTAAGATCATGAAAGAGAATACATACGATGCCATCATCGTGGGCGGGGGCATGGCAGGCCTGACCGCCACCGCCTACCTGGCACGCGCCGGGCAGAAGGTCCTCCTGATAGAGAAGAACCGGGAGCCGGGCGGGCTGGTGAACACCTTTTCGCGCCATGGTTTTCATTTCGATGCGGGGGTGAGGGCCCTGGAGGATGCCGGGATCATCGTGCCCATGCTGAAGGACCTGAACATCGGACTCGAGATGGTGAAAAGCCCTGTCTCGCTGGGCATTGAGAAGGAGGTCCTGCACATTGAAAGCCTGCAAAGCCTGTCAGACTACCGGGACATGCTGAAGCGGTTCTACCCGGAAAGCGGGGAGGAGGTGGACCAGGTGGTCAAAACCATCCGCAGGGTCATGAAGCACATGGATGTT